>Ga0209515_10000040_pt1 | contig 243278 bp, 253 predicted proteins | sample Subgroupgradi54m_FD_187454 | JGI IMG/M metagenome (GOLD analysis project Ga0209515, IMG submission 187454) | Subsurface groundwater microbial communities from S. Glens Falls, New York, USA - GMW60B uncontaminated upgradient, 5.4 m (SPAdes)... ...
TCTATATATTTTGCATATTTAGCTGCTAAGGGTCCGCCTGTGAAGTATTCTATCCACCCATAACTGGTTTAGTTCCTGTTTACCGCTATTCCATCGATCGCTATGTTCCGCTTGGGATCGATGCTTACTGGAATTTCGAGTTCTTCGACAATACCGTTGACGATCTTGGCAGGGTGCTTGCGAGTGGGTCTGAGCAAATTTTTGAACAAACTGAATCAGAGAAATTTGCGAACGCTTCAGAATCAGTTTTAGATAAGACTTATGATGACACGGAGTAAGAGAAGTTTTGGAAGATATTAGAATACTGCCTATTCAGCAAGTCTTGGAAAAGTATAAATAAAATTCTTGAAGATTCTAAAAAGTTATAGTACGAAGCATAACAAACTAGAATATTTATGCTTCGTACATATAGTTAGAACAAAAGTATTATAGTCTAATTAGTTTTGTTCATAACTATAAATTTATAAAGTTTTCTACTGAAATATTTAATCTGATATATATGTCTTATAAAAGAAAAGAAAGACAAGAACCTCCTGAAAGTATTGTAACTGGTTATGAAGCAAGATTTGGAAATTCAAGACCTTTGTATGATTTTATGAGAGATAGACCTGCTGACAAACAACATCAAGGATTTGTTTGTGAAACAAATCTTACTTTGGCTTTTCAAACTTTTGTAGATGGTGTATTTGAATTAGATCCTTCAAAGCTTGTACAGTCTTATATGATTCTCAATAGAAAAAATTAATTATTTTGAATAATTCTAGGTTTCTTGCTGTATTGAATTTTAATACTCTTCTGGTCTAATTATCTTTGATTTTATGGTAGGATATAGTGATGTACCTCAAGAAGGATATTGTCTTATAGCTGAAGACAGTGGAAAGAGAAAATGGCTTCATAATGGAGATAGTAGTTCTCTTTTAGTTTTTTCTGATTATAGAAATGCTTTAGAATTTAAACATATTTTTAATGCGCCATCAGGTGCTCCTCAAGCACAAGTTTATAAGGTATTGTTTGAAGAAGTTACAGATACTCAAATGACAGCTGAAAAAGCTGAGGAAGTTTTAGAAGCATCTAGAAAATTACCTTTAACGACAATAGGCGTTAAGTTACCTAAGGATGCTTTTGTTAATTTTCAATCTGCTTATCCAATACTTGAGGATGTAGAAAGTTATAGAAGTGAACTTAGTGGTAATACAATTGCTAGTTTTAATCAAAATTCTGGAAATCCAATTGTTATAAAATTTGAATCTTTTGACGATGCCATTAAATATATGGACTATGCTCAACAACGCTTTCCAAAATTCCAATTTTCATTTGTAGATCCATCGCAAGATTAGAAGCATATTTGATAAAAACTAGTTCTACGCTATTAGCAAAATCAGAATATTTCCTAGGAAAGCTGTTATTGCTATGGTTATTGGAAATACAATAGTAAATCTTACACCTTCTTTTATTTCAATTTGTTTATGTTGATGTCTTATTTTCTCTACTTGTTCTTCTGTTAATCCTATCCATTCTCTTGAGCTGGCTAAAACATCTCCAGACTTCAGATCTTTTACAGATATTTTTCTCTTAAATATATTTTTCTCTATTTTTTTTGCGTATATTGTAAATATCAACATTCCTAACGCTGATATCCATAATAGAATCAAAGGTCTTATAAATTCAGGATTGTAGTATGAGAAAATTATTATAAATGGCAGACTAGCAAATACTGCTGTAAGAAAATACCATTTTTTCTTTAGATCACTAAGAAATTCATTAATAGGTATTTTTCTAAAGCTTATTATCAGTGAATATGTTATCAGATAAATAACTGCAACAATAAGCAAGTTTGATATATAGCTTATCAAAAAAGAAAGAGAAGGAATTAGGAAAAATATTGCAGTTAATATTGCTGCATCTCCGTCTCCCCAAGCACCTGCTTTATATGAGAGCCAGCCTATCAATGCTAGAATTCCACCTATTGCTATTGATAAAATCAAAGGAGTAAAATCTCCAAAGGTTACTGCATAAATATACCATATGAATATTCCAAGAGCTACCATCAAATATGGTATATCTTCAGGAAATTCTGTTGATTTTAGGTCTAAAACACCGGCTGTTAGAGATCCTATAAAGGCTATTATTAATCCTATTTCAAGCATATTTTTACTTCAATTGTAACTATAAAAACAATTAATTCAAAAACTATATAGAGACTATACTTAATATAATGTAATAAATTGTTGGGGGATTTAATGATAAAGAGCCTTGGAATTGTACTTGATGGCAATCGTAGATTTGCCAAGTATTTAATGAAAAGACCTTGGGAAGGTCATAAGGTAGGTTTAGATAAAGCTAGACAAGCTATTGAGTGGTCTTGTGGCTATGGAATAAAATATACAACTGCATATGTTCTTTCTTTTGAGAACTTAAAAACAAGGCCGTCAAGAGAGCTACAATATATTTTCAAATATTTGAAAGAAGAAGCTGATAATATACTTACAGACAAAAATCATATTGTCAATAAAAATAAAATAAAAGTAAGATTTATTGGAAGGATTCATTTACTTCCTAAAGATGTTATTGAAAAATTAACTGCAGTTGAAGAGGCAACAAAGAAAAACAAGAATTATTTCTTAAATATTGCTATTGCTTATGGGGGACAACAAGAGATAGTTGATGCTGTAAAAACTATAATGGAGAAGAGTATGAAAGGTTTGATATCACCAGCACAGTTAAATGAGCAAATAATCAAAGAACATCTATATACTAACGGACAGCCTTATCCAGATCTTATAATAAGAACAGGAGGAGAAAAGAGATTAAGTAATTTTATGCCTTTTCAGTCAGCTTATTCTGAGTTAATATTTCTGGAAAAGAAATGGCCTGAAATCCAAAAGCAAGATTTTTTAAATGCTTTTAAGGAATTTGAGCAAAGAAAGAGGAGATTTGGCTCTTAATTCCTTATAGAAAACAACAAATTCGTTTTGTGAAAGGTTTTAATAGTTTTTTTCTAATTAATCAGGATACAGTAGAAGATAATAGTCTTCTAAATTCCAAAAAAATATGGTTTCAAAACGCTAAAAAGAATAAAGTTTTTTTGCGTCTTAAATAAAAGTGTTTAATATGGTAAATGAAAAAGAAGTCTATAAAGGGAAAGGTATTGTTAGAATAGCTGCTACAGATGTTCCTGGACAGCTTTCTACTAAAAATGCTCTAAGGAGAATAAAAGGAATAGGACAGTCTTTATCTCAATACATTTGCACTGCTACTAATACAGATCCAAAAGGTTTGGTAGGAAATCTTTCTGAAGATGATTTAAAGAAATTGGAAAGCTTTGTAAAAGAACTTACTCTTCCAACACATCTTCTTAATAGACAGAATGATATGGAAACTGGAAAAAATACTCATCTTATTGGAACTAACTTAGACTTTAGAAAAAGAGAAGACATTCATTTTATGCGTAAAATTAGGTGCTATAAAGGAATTAGACATGAAACAGGACAGCCTGTAAGAGGACAAAGAACAAGATCTTCTTTCAGAACTCAGAAAACAGTAGGAGTTGTTAAGAAGAAAGCTCAGCCTGCAAAAGCAGCTAGTAAGTAGTAGTTTTATAATCAGAAAATATGTGTTTATTTCCTTCAAATAGCTTGAATGCTATTTGAAGACTTAAGAAGAATTTTAACATAAATCCTTCAAGATTATAAATCAACAAGCTGATCGATATGGGACACCCAAGAAAATCAAGAAAAACATGGAAAAGACCAAAAAGACCTTATGATAAGGATAGACTTATAAGAGAGAAAAAAGTTTTAAAGGATTTTGGTCTTAGGAGAAAGAGAGAGATTTGGAAAGCTGAAAGCATGCTTAGAAGCTTTAGAAGAAGAGCAAGAGAGCTTTTGGCACAACCAGATGAAAAGAGACAAAAAGAGCTATTTGACAAAGTTAATAAATTAGGAATGAAAGTTGAAAAGTTAGACGATGTTTTAGTATTAAAATTAGATAGTATTTTGTCAAGAAGGTTACAGACAGTTGTATATAAAAAAGGATTGGCAAAAACATTGAAAGAAGCTAGACAATTTATAGTTCACAGACATGTTTTGATAAAGGATAAGAAAGTCTGGTATCCGAATTATCTTGTATTAGCAGATGAAGAAGGAGATATAAGTTTAGATGAGACAATCAGATCTCAAAAGTTATCAAATCCTGAAACAGTTTAAGTGAATATTTCTAATTGCTTGAGTGCAATTAGAAAACCTATGAAGGATTTTATTAAAATCCTTCAATGTTATTAATCAACAAGTTGATAAATATGAGTTTAAAAGAAAGAGTTGGAATAGCACATGTATTTTCATCAATGAACAATACAATAGTTCATATTACTGATATCTCTGGAAGCGAGACTGTTGCGATTGCATCAGGAGGAATGGCTACTGATAGGGATATGATGAAGGGAAAACCTTTTACTGCAATGAGAGTTGCTCAAAAGGCCTGTGATAAGGCAAGGCAGTTTGGAATAACAGCGCTGCATATAAAAATAAGAGCACCTGGTGGAATAAAATCAAGAATACCTGGACAAGGAGCTCAACCTGCTGTAAGATCATTAGCAAGATCTGGCTTTAGAATATTATCAATAGAAGACGTGACTCCAGTTCCACATGATGGTTGCACGAAAAAAGGTGGAAGAAGAGGCCGCCGTGTGTGAGATTTCAATTTTCTGTATTCTTTATTATTTCAGGCAATTTCTCAAGTTCTTCTTTTATTAATAAATAATCTGTATTCAATAGTTCAGATTCTATTAATTTTTTAACATTTTCCATAAATACTGGTTTTCCTGTTATACCTATTGCCATTATTGTTTCTATATTCGGATCTTTCATTTTCAACATTTGAAACCTATGATCCATATTGCAAATAACACGTCTTTTTTGAGAAAATTTTGATTTCATTTCAAACGAAGTACATTCAATAACTATTTTATTATTTTCATTTTGTATAAGAAAATCTACATTTAATTTTCTTTTATAACCATCAATAATTGAATGTGTTTTAAAGTCTATTCTATTGAATTCAAGAATTTTGCATATTTCTTTTTCCATTTCTGATAAAGGTTGTTTCTCTGCAAATTTTAGACCGTTATTCATGTAAGATTCTAAATTTCTATGACCGTATAAACCTTTCAGTATTCTAAAATTTTCTAAAATATCTTTGTAATCTATATCACTTTTGTATTTTTTGAATAGATCCGAAATTTTATTTATTATTTTCTCTGCTGTAGCAGGTTTTATTTTCTGATTCAGTGATTCATATTTTCTTAAACTTCTATCATTGATATCTATTAATTTTGAAAATCTTCTATGATCAATGCCTAAAATAATTCTGAAAATAAGTATACTTTGTGGAATTTCCTCTAGAATCTTATGATTAAATTCATTGAAATTATTGGTCTCTTTTTTAATCAATTCAACATATTCAATTAAATCCGATTCATCAAGTTTAGATATTTGTTTTAGCTCTACTTTAGGTTCTTGAAGGATTTGATTCTTGGAATTAAATTTATAAGTTTTCCAAGCATTCAAAACTTTTTCAAGATTTATTGTTGAATCTTGTATAAAATGAGTTAATTTCTCTGTATATCTGCATGCCACTTTCCTGCTTACAATATAGTTTTTACCAGACTCTAAATGTCTACACCAGTCTTTTGTAGCGCCAAGCTTACTAGCAAATTCTTTTTGCGATAGTCCTAGACATATTCTCAAAATTAGCAGATATTTGTTATTTTCTATTATCAATTCTGGAGAAACTTCCTGGAAATTGCTAGTTTTTCTTTTAAGATCATAGAACATCTGTTCAAATTCCCTTTCATCTAAATCTCTGAAATCTTTGGTTGTAATAATCACCTCTAAAATATTCTTGTTTTGTAAAGAATATACTCCTTTGTCTAGAGAGCGTAAAAACGTCAACATATATTTTAGAGAATACAAGTGCTAGAAAGCTATTATCTGCTCTAAAGAGAGTTTTTATACTTTTCTATTAAATAAGTTATATTCTTTAGGAGGCTAAAGGGGCTTAATTTCTAATCGCTTTAGTGCGATTAGAAAACTTAGCATGATTAAAAACATAATCATGCTAATTATCAAAAACAAGGTTTTCGATATGGATGTTAAAATTTTAGAAAAATCTGAGAAGAAAATTGTTATGCAGATTGATGATATTAATCCAGCATTTGCAAATTCTCTTAGAAGAATAATGCTTAACGAAGTCCCTATACTTGCAATAGAAGATGTTGAATTTACTGATAATAATTCTGGTTTTTATGACGAGGTTTTGGCTCATAGATTAGGACTTGTACCTTTTACATTTTCAAAGATGAATCTAAAATCTGAATGTAAATGTGGTGGAAAAGGTTGCTCACAATGTGAAATAGAGTTTACACTTAATAAAAAAGGACCGTGCTTGGTTAAATCTAGTGATATTGTATCTTCGTCAAATGACGTAAAAGTAATTGACACAGAAATACCTTTAGTAGAATTACTTGAAGGACAAGCAGTAAAGTTTTCAGCAATGGGTCAATTAGGAACAGGTGCTGAACATGCAAAATGGCAAGCAGCTGTTGTTGGATATAGATATTTTCCAAACGTAAAAGTAACTGATAAGAGTGACTTAGGACCTGCATTAAAAGTATGTCCACAAGGAGTTTTTGGAAAAAAATCAGATGGTTCTATAGGAGTTGTGAAGAGCTTAAATTGTGATCTTTGTATGAGATGCACTGAGGTAAGTGATGGAGTTTCTATAACATATGATGATACAAAGTTTATTTTTTCAATAGAATCTGTTTCAGGATTAACGGCAGAAGAAATTTTCTCCCAAGCTTTAGATATTCTTGGAGAAAAAGCTAAAGAGTTTGTAAAGGCTGTAAAGGCCGAAGTTTAGATAAGTAGTTTTCTATATTTTTAGAAATGTGCTTTAAGAACGTTTTCTTTCTAATGTTTATCATGTCCTATGTAATTGGTATTGGAGGGGTAAGAGCAACCGGAAAGACTACATTATCTAGAAGTCTTAGTGGAATTCTTGTAACAGAACCTGTTAGTTTAGGTAGATTTAGAGCATTTCTTAGGGGAATTTATCAAGAGTATGGTATAAATACTATAGAAACTCTTCCAGAATTTTATCAAAGTATTACACGTACTACTAATGTTGATGAAGCGGCAAAATACTTGAAACTTCAGGCACAACATCTTATTCCTGGAATAGACAGAATGGTTAGACATTGTAGAGAAAGGAAATCGAATCTTGTTGTAGAGGGAACACATGTGTATCCTGGAATTTATCCAGAAGGTATGTTTGATCTCCAGGTTTTGTTGGTAGCACCTTCAGAGACAATTGAAAGAAGACTTTATAAAAATAAGTTAAGAGTAAAAGAAAGTGATAATGAATCTATGCTTTTGCAAAGAAATATTGAGCTTCAAGAATATTTGTTACAGGAAGCTGTTAAAAATAATATTCATATAATAAATTCAGAAAGCGTTGAGGGAGCTTTAGTCAAGACGGTGAAATTAATGCCTGTAAGTGAAGTGGTAGTTTATCATAGAAAACCCAATATTTAGAATGAATATAGGTTTCTATTTTTTTGTTACTTCCCTATGATTCAAGTATAATCTTTTATCTTTAACTGTGTAGTATAAAAATTATTAAGTTGCTTCCATAAACCCTTATTAAAACAGATTTTTAAAATTTAATGTTTTGTATAAATTTGTTAGTTATTGTCTCCTTTCTAAATTATTCTTCAGAACCTGTGTCTTCTTTGCCTGTTAGCAATTCTCCTATTATGTTTGTTGAGATGAATTTCTGTATTCTGTCTCTGTCTTCTGGGAATAATGCTATTGCTTGCCTAAATTTAATATCTGCCATGTCAGGTGTCAAACTTTCTAAACTGATAGCTCCAGCTTCTTTTGCCATTTGGCCCAATTCATATCTACCTAGTATTACACGACCATCATCAAATGGTGAAAGAACTCCTATATGAACACCTGCTTCTGTTGCTGCTCCTATAACATCAATCCAAGAATATGTAGTTCCGTATTTACTATCATACCATTCTCTCTGAGGAATACCTCCAATACCTTTGCATTCTAAAATAAGTCCTTTTATACGATTATTTTTTATCAGATCCATTGCTATCCAAGGAGGTGTATCTGCAGATACTTTTAGTGTTGCAACATTTTTTTCAAGAGCTGCATCTATCCTAACATCTTGTACAGCTAGAACAGGATCTCTGTATTTTAAACCTTCATCAAAATGTATGCTTGGCCAAATTTTAGCAACAGGATATCTTCCTGGTGTGTAGAATGCATTGAAGTTGGATTCTGAACGTTTTCTTACTCTACTTCCATCCCATACATCTCCAATACATACATTGTAAACTCCAACAACATTATTTCTATGAAATGCTGCTGCTACTCTAAATGCATTTGATAATTGAAAAATAGCTTCTGATCCAGGTTCATCTTTTGCCATTTGTGCTCCGATAATTATAAGAGGTTTTTGCAATGTTGATTTGAAAAACATGCAAAATGCTGCTGCTGTTTCTGCCAAGCTGTCTGTTCCGTGCAAAAGAACAAATGCATCATGATTTTTATAAACAGATGCTATCTGTCTAGCCATCATTAGCCGCTCTGAATGCATAATATCAGTAGAATCAAGAAGATATTTGAAATCTGCTAAAGTCAGTTTTACTTCTTTAGGAACTACAACACCTTCTACAAGTTGCTCAGCTGACTTAGCTGGCCTAAGAGGTTTTCCTATTGAGCCAATAGTTCCGCCAGAATTTAGCACAAAAACATTTACTTTGTCTTTCACACTTTACCACCATTTTTTTCTAAGAACTCTATAATTTTTTTATGGTTTCCTCTTTTTGCATCAATCAAAGGAGTACCTCCCCATCTATCTTTTGGATTTATATTTACATTTTTCTTTATCAAGAAAGATACAATATTAAGATTTCCTTCAGATGCTGCTAAATGCAAGCATGTTCTACCATCGTAATCTGCTGCATTTAGATCTATTCCACCAGCTACTAATCTTTGCAATTCTTGCAAATCTCCCTGTGCAGCAGCCCAACAAACAGCTAGAGCATCATTTATTTTGTAAGCTAATGTATCTGCCATGTGAAATCACTTTTATCTCACGGTATGATTGAAAGTGTTAATCCCGTGCATTGTTTTTTTGGAGTAGGGCTATAATTTTTTCATAATTTCCACGCCTAGCATCTGCTAAAGGAGTACCTCCCCATCTATCTTTTGGATTTACATCTACATTTTTGGAAATTAAAAATTCAACTACATTTAAATGACCTTCTGAAACAGCTAGATGTATTGGTGTTCTGTTGTCGTAATCTCCTTCATTCAAATCCATTCCTGTGGAGGATAGTCTTTGAACTTCGAATAGATCTCCGCGGCTTGCAGCTTCTATCAAAGCCATAACACCTTTCATTCTAACTTCATTTTTTGTAAGTCTTGGATTTATCTTCTCAGAAGTCTTGATCAGACTGTCATAATTGTGAAAATTAAATCTTTGTATAAGTTTTTGGCAAAAATCTAAACCACGTACTGAAATATCATCTTTGTTTATTTTTGGAGACCATATAGTTATTCCCATTACATTTGGTATAACTACCATAATTACACCAGAGATACCACTTTTAGCAGGAAGACCTATTGAAAAAGCAAATTCACTAGAATATTCTTCCATTCCAGATGAGTACATCAATGACAAACAATTTTTAACAGTTTCTGGTTTTAGTATTTGTTCTCCTGTTTTTGGGCATATTCCTGCGTTTGCAAGTGTAGCAGCAATTACTGAGAGAGCTTCTGTGGTAGTTTCTATTGATAGGCATGAGAAAAGAAAATCAATGTATTCATTTATATTGGTTCCCTTAGGAAATAGATTATTTTGTCTCATAAAATATGCTAATGTGAATTCTATATCTGCCACACCTTTTTCAGATAAAACAGCTTTATTGTTAAAGCCTGGCTTTAATCCTCCTGCTAAATCAACCCATTTATTTTGTACAAAATTGAATTTTTTTTGTGAATCCAGCTCAGGTTTTATAAGAGAAGATATCATTAATGCACCACCTGCATCCAAAGGATTATGTGGTAAACCAACATTGTTTAACATAAGATAATGAAACCCTTTTTCCTTAGGAGCTCTTCCAACATGTTTATGCACTTCTTCTTGTCCTAAATCGTCTAAAGCAATGGAATAATTTATAGGAGTACATATAGATCTTGCTAGAAATGGTTTGTCATGCTGGCCTAAATTCAAACGTTGACCATCTATTGTACATATAGATACAGAGTAGTTTTCTGGATTAACGTTTTTCAATTCTTGTATATGTTCAGAAACTTCACCGTCTTTATTCAAAATAGTTCTGTTGTATATGTTTGTAATAAAACTGTAGAAGTTGTTAAAATCTGGTATAATTAATTTTCCTGTCATTGCCTTTTCTAAAAGAGTTATGTTAGGACTTACGATTTTTCTAAATGACTCTGAAGAAATTTTCTCATCTCCTAATGCAGTAAGAGCTTGGATAGTTTCTTTTATTCTTAAGTCATCTTCAAGAATACCATGTCTGTTAAGAGCGTCTATTAAGTCTGATTTTTTAATATTTCCGTTTGTTTCAATGTCAAGTGCATCAAATATATGATCAATTGTATCCTTTATTTTATTAGAATTCTCTGCCATACAATTATAGAAAGCCTTAGAATATTTATACTGATTTATTTGTCTTAATAAAAATATTTTTATTTGTCTATTTGAATCTCTTTTTAATCTTTGCTCCTTAATTCTTGATACTGTTGATTGTTATGAGTTTGAAAACATTAGGAATTTATGCAGTTGCTTTGGGTGTGTTATTTGGAAACCAACCTGCTATTGCAGAAGATTCAGGATTACCAAATTCTTATATGGCTGATAAAATTTCTAATATAGATTTAAGCAAGTCTGCTGCAAACTCTTTGTGTTCATATCCAAATAAAAACTTTTATAGTGGAATATCACTTCAATTACAAAAAGATCCTAAAGTAAACGGTTATGTACAGGTATCAATGTCTAACAAATATCCCATTACTAGATATTTTATTTCTGGGAAAGAAAATAGGACAAAAGTAGTTAGTCTGACAGAGTTTGTTAAAGATCAGCAGATAGAATTTACAAGGACAACAGTTACAGCTAATGGTCTTTATCCAAATCAACTGATTGTTGTAAAAGGTGGAAAGAAAGGATTGAATGGGTTGTTTGGTCAGGAAGTTTCTTTAGGTGACGGCAGGCTTCAATTGAGTGCAGGACCTAATCTAGCTGAAATAAATGCTTTGTATAATATTTCTTTGGGAAGTCCACAGCTTTCGTTTCTTTATATTGGTGATATGCCCTTTGGAAATAGGAATAGTAGAAAAATGATACACCAGCTAGAAACTCAATTATCTATTCCTTTGTCAGATGATGTATCTATTTTTGGAATGTATACTGTATTTAGCAATGAAAAGCCTATTGTTAGAGGAGGGCTTCAATTAAACTTCTAAATTCTTTCTTTTCAATAATATATCATGAGGTATTCTGCTTTATTGTTAGTTGCTATTTGTACAGTTGTGTTTGCTTTGCAGATTTCTATAAGTGGATTTACAGATAGTTTTGATTTGAATTCTTCCTTGGTTTTAAAAGAGCCTTGGCGATTGTTTACTAGTATATTTTTACATGGAAGCTTGGAACATTTAATATTTAATATGTTTGCTTTAGCGCTTTTTGGGTTTATTCTAGAAAATACAATTGATACTAGAAAATTTCTAATTTTGTTTTTTGTTGGGGGCTTAGTAGCTAGTATAGGTTCTGCTATTTTTTATCCTCTAAGCCTAGGGGCAAGTGGTGCAATATCTGCAGTTATAGGAACATTGGCTGTTATAAGATGGCGGATGGTTGTATGGACTCTTTGGGTTCCAATGCCTATGTTTTTAGCAGCTATTGTCTGGACAGTTATTGATATTGTTGGATTTTTCTATCCTAGCGGAGTTGCAAATGCTGCTCATATAGCAGGTTTAGGCTTTGGTTTAGTTTTTGCATATTTTGTAAGAGAATATATGGATAAATCCAAAAAGAACAAAGAAAAAACTCTAAAGGATAAGGAGATTGATGAATGGGAAGATTTTTATTTTAGAAAGCCTAAATGATAAGTGATAATAATGATAATTTTCTATGATAAAGAAGGGGATGTTTTAGATATATCAATTGGCAAGCCAAAAAAAGCTTTGTCTGAAGAGCTAGGAAATGATATAGTTATTAGGAAGGATGAAGAAGGAAATATAGTTGGATTTACTATTTTGAATTTTGAAAAGAGAGCAGAATCTGATAAAGGCTTTAAAGTGCCTATCGGAGCAGAATTTGAATTATCACAATAAACTATTGGTTTAATTTTATTCTAAGATCGTTTTCGTATGCTCGAATAATTATATCAAAATATGGTCCAGACGTCAGCAGTCCATTAGCAAAAAGCCATGCAACACATTTTGGTGCAATTCCTTCCATTGGATATTCAGCCCCTCTGATAGTAGGGGTTATTCTAAATCCATTTTTTCACTGTTACCAAATGTAGAATTTGCTTCGTATCCAAATCTTTTAAGATGCTCTAGTCCTTGCTCAGCTGTATCAAATTTGTATATTTCTTCAGACATAAAATAATATTATCATAATCTTTTAATAACAGAAGTCTAATGGTACTCTATATAAAATTTCGATGCAATGTTTTATTACTCTTTGTGCGGGGGTTCCCGAGTGGCCAAAGGGGCAGGACTTAAGTTTATCTTAAGTGATGAGTGAATTTCAACAAATGGTAAGTTCGCAATGACAAAAAAAAGAAATCCTGTAGCTTAGTGCTTTCGCAAGTTCGAATGCGCTGCTGAACAAGTTCGCAGTTATTTTCAACAGAGCCGAAAACCTTGCCTCCCGCATACTTTTTTTCTTTAGATTTCTTAAAATCAAGCTTTTATACTTTAGTATTAAAATAGTATTAAAGTAGTATGTGGTAACATGAATCTTAGAGGCAAAGAAGTTGTGTATTCATTACATCTTTTAGACAAACTCTTTAGAGAAGACCATTTAGATGTTGTAAATAATATATTGCTTACAGGAAAATGGGAACAACAAGAAAATATGTTTAAGGTTACATCAAGGTCTGGAATTATTTTAGTTGTAAAAGAACTTGTAGATAAGTTTAAAGTAATAACTATAGGTGGAAAATATGAAGAAATATACAAAATGTGAATGTGGAGGAGAAATGAAATTAGCTGATGTAGAAATATTGTCAGATGTAAAGTCTGATGCGTATAAATGCAACAAATGTGGAGAAATAGAATTCACAGAAGAACAGATGAGAAAGGCTCTACAAAAGAAAGAAAAAGCTATAAAAGTTATGGTTACTAGAAAGCTTGGTGAGATAGGAGGTTCTCTTGTTTTAAGAATACCTAAAGCAGTTGAGCAGCAAATGAAGCTGAAAGCAGGAGAAGAAGTAAGCGTAATGGTAGAGAAGAATAAAATAATCATAGAGCCTGTTTAATTAAGCCTTGCAAGTTCGAACCTTGCCTCCCGCATATTTTCTTTCTTTTAAATAGGTTTTGCTTAAATTAAATTTGTTGATCAAATGAATAATGATAATAATGGCAAATCAATTGTTTATAGAATGCAAATAGAACATCGAGCAAATTATTTATTTGTGGGAAATGTTCTCGGAACACCTATTTCTCTTACAGGAAGAACATATGACGATGTTGCAACAAAGCTACAAACAGAACTTAGAGGATATCTAGAAAATCTTAAAGATAGTGGATTATCTCCTCCAGTTCCTATAAGAGAACCTGTTGATATAGTTCCTGTTATTACTTTTAGAGATATTGTTGTATAAACTATTTTAGAAATCAGAATATTACTTCAATCTATTTCCAATAGACCAAACATTACTCCTTGAAAAACAGCGTTTACATATGTTCTATGAGCATCTGCTACAACATCATAACCAGCTCTGCAAACGTCTTTGTTTCTTTCACGAGTTTCCATGTCTAAATCTAGATATTGTCTGCACACATTTGTAATTTGTCCATCTCCTTGTATAGTTGGACAAAGACCTTGTATCATATATTGGCAAATTCCTGTATTTCTTGGGTCATTTGAGAGACTATGTAAACTATCCATTTTTTAATATTATTTTCAATCTTTTAATATAGTTAATTTTAGAAATTGGAAAGAGATTTATACTCCGAAGTCTTTTCACATTGTTATATTATAAAATTCTTTCTTAGATTTTTAAGTGCAATAAATGAAAGGCATGCTATCCAGAATAGTGTTACTACACAAAGATAGCTTTAAATACATTTCTAACATAATAATTTGAGATAATATGGCAATAACACAAGTTAGAAACGAGCTTTACGTTCCACAAAATGTTGGAAGAATTAAAGCAATAACAGTTATGTCTGGTTCTAAGTATACTACTTTAGCTGATCAAATGAGATTGGCTTTGCAAAATCCTCAAGTTGCAGAGCATTATATTCAAAATAGAGGAGTTGGAAACTTTGTAAAAACAAGCGCTTATTATGGCGAAGATGACTCTAAAGACAAATGGGTAGAAGGAGGAGATAATTTTAAAATTATAGACAGATTTAATTATGAAGGAGCTTCAAGAGAAGGAAGTTTAGAACTTCCATCAACTGGTTGGGTCAAAGCTTACAAAGATGGAAACAAATGGAAAGTTTGGGACTTTAATGAAAACGGAGGATTTGCAAGATACACTACTCAAGACAAATCTGAAGCTGAAGAAAGTTTCAAAGAAGCTGGATTTGATCCAAGGTTAGTTTCAAAACAATGGAGAAGAGAAGAAGGATATCATGGTTTAACTCCTGTTATCCGCAATTCCAACGTTCACGATGTTCCGCTTGTGATCGATGCTGGCTGGGATTTCGAGTTCTTCGACTTTGCCAGGGACAATCTTGGCAGTGTGCTTGCGAGTGGGTCTGAGCAGAAAGCTGGTTTAGATAGGAAAGAGCTTTCTGCGAACGCTTTGAATTCAGATGTTAAAACTTATGCTCAAGGATTGCTTGATGGACAGAATCAGGTCTTAGAAGATTTGAGAACAATGTCTCCGCAAGAAATTTTAAAGAAATATGAAAGATGATAAACATGAACTCTTCTTTTTCCCTTTATGATATGGGGGGGGTCAAACCACTTCTATAGATAGAAATAATATTTCTACAATTGAATTTTGCAAATATCTTTTCATAGTCCTAGCCAATAGGATAGATGTGTTATCAATCTTCGAAAAACTTGCTTTTTCGAGACCTAAGAAAACAATTTGTTTTCTTCAGGAATTCAAGAATTTTGATAGAGAATCTCTGAACCACATGCCTTCTTACAGATCAAACAATATATGTTTGAGCTCTAAACAATTTTTAGAGAGCAACTTAAGAATTTTTTGTTGTTTCATGCCATGAAATGCAGCTATGATACCTATACAAAGATAATTTATTTTCTTTGTAGATGCTCAAAAAGACAGCAGTCTTTATAGAGCTTTGTAAAATAGCAGTGAAGGCAGAAAGAAGTATGCTAAACGATGCCTTCGGCATCAATTTGTCTGCTTCTTGTTTTAGCAAGAAGGCTAGCTCTGTTAACCGCAATTCCAACGATCACAATGGTCCGCTTAGGATCAATGCTAACTGGAATTTCGAGAACTTCGACAATACCAATGACAATCTTGGCAGAGTGCTTGCGAATGATTCAATATTGGCCAACCAAAAGAAATTTTCTTTTGGTTCTCAAAGACATCATGAATGTCTTTGAGAAGGACTTATAATCAAGGTGTTGAAATGTCTTACACACAATTATTTCAGAAAACTTATGATCTTGTTAAGTGGATTTATCCAACTGTAAATAAATTTCCAAAATCTCAGAGATTTGTTCTTGTACAAAGGATAGAAAATATGAGTTTTGAACTTCTAGAAGATGTAGTAGAAGTTATGTATAAAGATAGCAAAATCCTTAGAAAAAATATTATTATTAAGCTCCATAAACTACGAATTCTTCTAAGAATAAGTAAAGATCTTTCTTTTCTTCCATACTCCAGATATGAATATGGAGTTAAATTAGTTTTTGAAATCAGACAACTTGCAGACGAAGAAGGTATGATTAAAGATGAAAACTTGCAAAGATTTATATGAGAAATTATGTTCTTTTAGAAATTTGTATATGGCTTTCTTGAAAGCTAAAAAGAACAAAAGATTCAAAGAAGGTGTTGGAGAATTTGAAACAAATTTAGAAGAAGAATTATTCAAAATACAGAAAGAAATAAATAGTAAAAGATACAGCCCAAAGCCTATCAGAAGATTTATCATACGAGACCCTAAGTCAAGAGTCATTCATGCTTCTGACTTTAGAGATAGAGTTGTTCATCATGCTCTTGTAAATATTTTACAGCCAATATTTGAGTCTACATTTATACATGATTCTTTTGCAAATCAAAAGAATAAAGGAACTCATAAAGCTCTAGAAAGATTTGATAAATTCAAGAGAAAAGTTTCTAAAAATGGAAAACTTATTGAAAATGCCAGATATTCTAATCAAGTTAGTGGATATGTTTTCAAGGCTGACATTAAGCATTATTTTAGCACAGTTGATCATGAAATATTGTTGAATATTATTCAAAGGAAAATTAAAGACGATAAAGTTATATGGCTTATTAAGAAAATACTTGACAATCGTGTTTCTGAAGTAAAAGGCAAAGGAATGCCTTTAGGCAATCTAACTTCGCAGTTCTTTGCAAATATTTATCTTAATGAGTTAGATCAGTTTGTAAAGCATGCGCTAAGAGCAAAATATTATATAAGATATGTCGATGACTTTATTTTGATGGATAGATCCAAAAAAATATTGGAAAATCATATGAATCAAATAAATGATTTTCTTCAAGAAAAATTAAAGCTGGAGCTTCATCCAGACAAGTCAAAAATATTTCCAATATATCACGGAACTCCATTTCTAGGGTTTAGGGTTTTCTATCATCATAGATTGCTGAAGAAAAGCAATATTAGAAATTTCAGAAGAAGACTAAAAAGATTTAGAATGCTTAAAGAAAAAGATCTTATTTCTCAAGAGAAGATTCAGAAAAGCATAAATGGTTGGATGGCTTATGCTCAATGGGGAGATACTTACAAATTGAGAAAGAAACTTATTCAAGAAAATCTTTTTATTCAGGTTTAGCAAATTAAATTATGTTTAAGCAACTTGTTGCATTCTTGCCTTCTGCTGATATTGTTATCATTGGATTGCTTGGTGGAGCAATAAGAGTTATTATTGGATGGCTTAGTGCTGAGAATAATGAAAAGTTTAATTGGAAAAAGGCTTTGAAGACAATAATTATATTTATGTTCTTCAGTTTTCTTGTAATAACTGTTGCAGGTCCGCAATCCTTAGGATTTGCCCTGCTGCTTGGATATGGTGGAGATGATGCATTCAATGCTTTGTATAGGAAAAAGGTTGGGAAAGGGTTTGGTGAAAGTATTCTTGGTCAGCCCGGCACTGGTCTCTTCTCATCAATTCCGCAAGATCTTAATGACAGACAAAGAAGCGGTTATGATTTTATTTTAAAATACGGAAAGATTACAAATGACCAGTATCAGAAGTTGAATAAGTGTTCTGACGCTACTGCAACAAATGATCTGAATAAAATGACAAAGCGTCAGGTCATAAAGAGATTTGGAAAAGGAAAGGGGACTTATTACAAATTGAGTTGAATACGGCTAATATTTGGCTAATTATAGCTAAAATACGGATACTTAGATTAGCCGTAATTTTTCATTGCATCTAGGATTTGGCTAAGATCGGCTAATTTACGGATACTATACGGCTAAAATAAGGCTAATTCTAGAGGTAAATTGCCAATGAGGTCTTGTTAGAGTTGGATATAGTAATGGACAAAACTAATTAGATTATATGTTGTCCTTACTACACTAAAACAATATCAATTGTTTTGTGCATCAAAGAAGTTCTCTTCTTTGAATGTATGTCAAAGACATCGTATCATATTCTAGATTGTTATGTCTTTGACTATATTTTTGCAATAAACAAATAGATTTATAGTGTTCTTGGGAAGTATTGTTTGGAGAATAGCAGGTTTTTTGGAACAGGTCTTTAGCTAAATTTTCTTCTTAGAAAATTTAGTCAAAATAGATAGAATTCTTTTAGAATTCTATTTGATTATAATTTTATAATTGGGTTTGTGATTGTATGATTAGGGAAGGTTTAGGGTTATCTTATGATGATGTGCTTTTGGTTCCTAAAAGGAGCAGTATTAATTCTAGAAAGGATATTGATGTTAAAGCTACATTGACAAAAAATCTTGTTATGAATATGCCAATAATTTCTGCAAATATGGATACTGTTACTGGATATAAAATGGCTATAGCAATGGCAAGACAGGGCGGAATTGGTATAATTCATAGGTTTATGACAATTGAAGAGCAGGTTGCTGAAGTTCTAAAAGTCAAAAGATCTGAGAATATTGTTATTGAAAATCCATATGTTTTAGATCCTACAAAAACAGTTGGACAAGCTTTAGCTTTTATGGACGAGCATGGAATAACAGGGATTCCTATTGTCTCTGAAGGTAAATTAGTTGGAATGCTGACTCAAAGAGATGTTATGTTTCAAGATAACTTAGATATAGCTATAGAATATATCATGACCAAGAAAAATGATCTAATAACTGCTAAATTTGGTATAAATCAAGAACAGGCAAAAGAGATTTTAAAAACAAATAGAATAGAGAAGCTGCCTTTGGTTGATGAAGATTTTGTTTTAAAGGGACTTATTACTAGCAAGGATATTTTGAAAATAAAACAATATCCAAATGCTTTCAAAGATGGAAAAGGCAGGCTTAGAGTTGGTGCTGCTATAGGAGTGAAGAAAGAAGATTTGGATAGGGCAGATGCTTTGTATAAAGCAGGTGTTGATGTTTTGGTTGTTGATGTTGCACACGGACATTTGGACTTAGCCATAAATATGACTAGGACTTTGGTAAATACTTTAGGAGATATTGAGATTATTTCTGGAAATGTTTGTACAAAAGAAGGAACAGAAGATTTAATATCTGCTGGCGCTTCTTGTGTAAAAGTTGGTGTAGGACCTGGATCACATTGTTCTACAAGAGTTATAGCAGGAGTTGGTGTGCCACAATTAAGTGCTATAATTGAAGCGTCTGAGATTGGCAGAAGATTTAATGTGCCAATAATAGCAGATGGGGGGATAAAGAATTCTGGCGACATAACAAAGGCTTTGGCTGCTGGTGCATCTACAGTGATGTTAGGAGGAATGTTTACAGGAACTGATGAAAGTCCTGGAGTTTTAATGCATAGAAATGGAAGAAAGGTTAAACTTTCTAGAGGTAGTTCTTCTTTTGGAGTAAATATTGATAGAAGAAAGATGGATAATAAAGATAATATGGATGATATTGTTCCAGAAGGAGTTGAAGGAATTGCAGAATACAAAGGTTCTGTTGTTGATGTTATAAAGCAGTTAGTTGGTGGATTGAGATCTGGAATGAGTTATTGTGGTGCTACAAATATTTCTGAGCTTAGGAGAAATTCTGAATTTATCAGGATAACTTCAGAAGGAATGAAGGAAAGCAAGCCACATGATGTGGATGTAATAAGGTAAATCTAGCTTTAAGAATATTTCTTTTCTATTCTAGTTATGATTAAACTAGCTATTATTGGAGGAACTGGATTAGATGAGTTCTTAGAAGACGGAATTAAAAAGGAAGTTACAGCAATCTACAGAGATAAAGGACAACCTGTAGAAAGATCTTATAATGTAGAATCATACATGGATGGAAAAGTTGTTTTTGTAAACAGGCATAATGTTTATTTATATCCAGCTCAGTTGGTTTCTCCAAGTAATATTGATTATAATTCATTAATGGTAGGATTGCATCAGCAAGGAGTTACTCATGTAATTTCTACAAGCGCTGTTGGAATATCTAGACAGGATTTAGGACCAGGTACAATAGGTGTCCCAGATGATTTTATAGATGGTCTTAATTTTGATGTAACTATAGAAGTAGATGGCGTTACTCCAGATTATATTTGCGCTTTTTTTGACGAAGAATTAAGAAGAATGATAAAAGATAGTGCAGATCAAAACTCTGTAAATATTTGTGATGGAGGAATTTATGTAAGACAAAAATGTGGCATGGTTTTTGAAAGTAGGGCACAAACCAGATCTATTACAGCAGATCATCCTGAAGAAATTTTGTATTACGGAATGACTGTACCCCAAGAATTAATACTTGCAAGTTCTTTTGGAGCAGATGAATCAATACCAAGAATGAGATATGCTAATATAACTGTTGCTACAAATCCTGCAGCTGATCTTGTAAAATTTATTGATCATTTAGAAAATGCAGCAGCTTTCGGGAATGCTTTGCCAGGCGTCAAGAAAATACTAAAAGGCGTTGTTGAAGAACTTTTTCGGGTTTAAATATATTTGTTTAGTTATCAAGATATTGCGGTTGATTTATTATGAAGATTCTCGAAAGATAAAATCTTTCGTATTTTCACTTTATCAGAATAATATTAAAAATAGTGATTGACATGAGAACAACAGGACCAACAAATCCAGAATTGAAAAGAATGATACTAAGCTTAAAGAAGTTGAAAAAATATCCTGATTTAGTTAAAAAGTTGGAAAGACCAAGAAGAAGAAAATCAAGCATTAATGTTGCTGATATTGAAAAACTTAATGAACATAAGATTTTTGCTGTAGAGGTTTTGGGTGCAGGAGAGATTACTAAACCTGTTACAGTATATTCTTGGAGATATTCAGCTTCTGCAAAAGAGAAAATACATAAAGCAGGAGGAAAGGCTCTTAGTTTGGATGATCTTATAAGAAATAAAGATGATGTTAAAGTTGTATAAATTTAGATTGATTATTTCAAAAACAAGGTTTTAGATATGATTATAGATGCAAAAAATGCTGTAGCAGGAAGACTAGCTTCAAGTGTAGCTAAAAAGCTGCTAAAAGGAGAAAAAATTATTATAATAAATTGTGAACATGCTATAATTACTGGAGACCCACAGACCACAAGAAATAAGTATGCTGAAATAAGAGCAAGAGGATCTCCTCAACATGGCCCGTTTTTTCCAAAAAGACCTGATTTAATGCTTAGAAGAATTATAAGAGGAATGCTTCCATACAAAACGGGTTCAGGCAGAAGTGCTATGAAAAGATTAAAAATATTTATAGGATTTCCAAAATATGCAGAAGGAAAACATTTTATGATTCCAGAAGGAGCTGTGAAGGAAGTTAAGACAAAATATATTACTATAGGAAATTTGGCAAAATCAATAGGATGGAGAGCTTAATAATTATTAAAAATTCAACTTAAAAAATATAGGTTTTTATATGGTTAAAAAAGAACAAGCTACACAAACAACAGGAACACGAAAAAAAGCTGTGGCTGTAGCAAATATTAGAAAAGGAAAGGGAGTTATTAGGATAAACTCAAAACCCTTGAATATAATTGAACCTAGATATGTGAGAATGAGAATCAGAGAATCTTTAATGATTGCAAATGAAATACAAAAAGATTTGGTTGAAAATGTTGATATTGATGTTCGTGTAAGAGGAGGAGGTGTTTGGGGACAGGCAGATGCTGTTAGGACTGCTATTTCAAATGCTTTAGTTGATTTTTCTAAATCTACTGAGTTAAAAGAAGCTTATCTAGATTATGATAGATCTATGGTAATTTCTGATGATAGAAGAACAGAACCTCACAAACCTTCTAGAAGTAGTGCAGGTCCTAGAAGATCTAAACAACAGTCTAAGAGATAATTTGCTTTTAGTTGGATATTTAATTCTTTCACAACGATATTTTGTTATGTTTCATAAGATATTGCTTGTAAATATTAAGGAAAGTGATATAGATCAAAGCTATTGGAAAAGAATAGATTCTATAACTCAGAAAAAAGTTTTTCTTCCTAAAGATAGCCCTAATATTGTAAAAGAGATAAAGGATGCTGATTGTTTACTTGTAGGATTTGCTACTCATGTAACTAAAGAGCATATTGATGCTGCTCCTCATCTAAAATATATAGGTACATCTGCAGTTGCTTTTCACAACATAGACGTTGAATATGCTAGAAAAAGGGCTATTCCTGTGACAAATATTGCAGGATATTGTACAGATGCAGTAGCAGAATTTATTATTGCCTCTATACTCAATGAAATAAGACATCTTGATGAAGGCAAAGAAAGGGCAAGAAATAATAATTACGAATTTAGAGGAATTAATCCATCTCAAATAAAGGGTAAGATTTTTGCTGTGTTTGGCTTAGGTAATATAGGAAAAAGAACAGCTGAGATAGCAAAAGGATTTGGTGCAGATGTCAGATACTGGAGCAAGCATAGGAAAAAAGATTTTGAGGAAAATGGAATAAAGTATGAAGATAAAGATAGTTTGTTAAGAAATTCTGATTTTATCTCGCTTAATTTTGCACATACACCAGAAACTGAGAAATTTTTAGGCAAGAAAGAATTTTCTGAGATAAAGTCTGGGGCTGTTGTTGTAAATACGGTTCCTATGGAGACCATTGATTTAGATGCTCTTGAAAATAGGTTGAATAAAAATGATATTATATTTATTTCAGATCATTCTGATGAAATGAAAAAGGAAGATCTTACAAAAATAAAGAAATATAAGAATTGCATAACTTACCCTCCTATTGCATTCAATACAAAAGAAGCTATAATAAATAAAAATAATTTATTTGTTGGAAATATTGAGAATTTCTTAAAAGGTCATCCAACAAATGTTGTAAACTAAAAATTCTTTTTCTAGTGCACAAAATAAAAAAGTATATATATAACGTCAATCCATATAATGACATCAATAAATTATCATTAAAAATAATTTGTTGTAGTAAGGTTCACAATTTTCTAAAGGTATCGGGATGAAAGATCTAGGAATAGCAGAAAGAACGCATGAAGCGAACATACAGCAATTAGTAAGAGAATTTGGTCCAAGAAAAGAAAAAGAGATAAGAACTGTTTACAACAAGAAGAGAGAATTCATAGAAAATAATTCATCTGCTATGGATTTCTCAGCAATCATAACATTCAAAAAAACAAAAGAAGCTCTTTTGAGGTAATTTGTTTTCAGAATGAAAAAAGACCAATTTTCTATTAGATTTTACTATGTCTTATTACGCTTTTCATCTTATTTTTCAGCAAATTTCTTTAAAGAGTTAATTCCACCCGTAGCCAGTCTGTGACTGGTGGTTTCTAAAACCCTTCGGCTATTTCTAGAAGTCAAGTAAAATATTCTCAGGGAAGTAAAGGACTTTGCGCTAGGCTTCCTCGCGTTTGATATTACAAGTCGCCTAGCTAAAGCTATGTTCAATTGCTTCTTCTTAAAACTTTCGGTGGTAAAAATGGAGTTTGTTAGAGCTAGCTCAAGCTATACAAGAATAAAGGCGCACGTGTGCTTCAAGGTGAAATATAGTCACAAGGTTTTTGATTTTGTAGATTTCAAGGAGCGATGCGCACAAATTTTTCAAGAGGTTGCAGAGAAAATAAAAGTAGAGATCAAGGAAATAGGATTTGACAGAGATCATGTGCATATGGTCATTGTTTCAAGAGTTCAATACAGCTTTGCTTGGATCGCAAAAATGTTCAAGGGAACTTCAGGATTCAAACTTCTAAAAGAATTTCCACAAATAAAGAAAACATATTTCTGGGGTTCTGGTTTGTGGAGTCCAGCGTTATATGTGGATTCAGTAGGCATAAATTCAGAAATGATTCAAAACTATGTCAGAAATCAGGGCAAGAAAAAAGAGCTTAGAACAAATGGTGTCAACAAAAATGTGATGGATTTTCTAAGAGCCTAGATGCAAGATGCCTTCGGTCTATTTTTGACCGAAGGAGGTTCACAATTACCAATAATGATTCTAGAAGAAAATTCCGGCATCCCAGTAATATTAGGAAGACAAGGATTTTTCGAGAATTTTGACATAACTTTTAAAGAAAGTCAGAAAAAACTTATTCTGACGAAAGTATTACAAAAATAATTAAAGAATCATAGTTTTTTTATCTGGAACCATTGTTACTAGAGCTTTCTTTTTTGGATATAATTGTTTTGTTTCGTTATAAACCTTTTTGACATCTTTTCCATGCGAAACTATTTTTTCGTCCACTATAGATACCCATTCACCTACATACTGATCAAGGTCAGTTTTCATGAAGAAATCTACATTTTTCTTGTCCATAATCATAGTTAGATAGTTAGATATATATATCTAAAGAAATCATCTCCTATATGTTTGCTGTCCATATTCTTCTCTTCTTCTAGCAGGAGTAAATATATGATATTTCTCTTCTCCTTCAAGCTCCATCAATATTCTCTTGATTATAGCTTTAGCTGGATCTGGGAAAAGTTTTACTCTATCAACCATGTCTTTGTAGTTTTCAAAAGGTTTTTTCCTTCGTTCATCTAAAATATCGCTCACATGCTTTTTTCCTATTCCAGGTATTAACTCCAACTGATGCATTCTAGGAGTTATTATTGAAGACTTGTTAAAGAATTCTACAAATCTAGCTTCTTCCTCAGAAACAAGCTTGGTAACAAATTGATTAAGCATGTTTTTTCCAAAATTAGTTAAGTCAGCATATATCAAAGATCTTTTGATATATCTTATTTTGTCACGAGGTCCAGATCCTATATAAACTTCTTCTTCAGGCTTTAGAACAATACCCTCTTTAGGAACCAACTCAAGTAAAGAAAAATGCTTTCCAAGAGCTTGAGCTACAGGTTCAGGATGCCTTCTATCAGCATATCCTTGTGCCAAAAAATCCAATATAATACAATTTTCTTCTTTCGTCATTTTGAAAACACCTTTCAAATTTTTGTTTTCGAAATCAGAAGCATTTTTGTTTAAATTATGGTTGATATAAATCAACCTGAATTTCCAAGAAGATTTTTTTGTCTTCTTAGGAAAATGCGACTGAATTTTCAAATCACACTCAAGTGATTTGAACACATACTATATGCAGAATGCATAATTATGTTCTAATTAGTTATGCATTCTACTATAAGCCTTCCTTAATGTAATTAAATCAAACAAACCGATGCGTAAGCATCTATTTGTAATACACCCCAATTATAGGACTTATTTGTCTTTCAAGCTATTTATAACATAAAGATATACACATGTTATCAACTATCCCCACTAAAATCACACAATTTCCATAAACTATTTATTCTACGTAGACAAATCTTATGTGTGGCAAAATTATAGTGTGGCAAATCCAAGTATCCCTGATACTGAATATGAAAAATTTACGTTCTCGGATGAAAGAATATTTGAAATAGCAAATCAAAGACAAAATATAGTTTGGTTTGAATTTACTACAAGCATCAGACCTAAAGAAAGAAGAGAAGGAAAGAAAAGAATATTAGAGACAAATAAAACTAAAAGTCTAGATTATCTTTCTAGAGCAGTAAAATCAAAGCTAGTTGATGTACAACCAACGTTTGGTATAGCTTTTATGAAAAATTTAACAGGTCTTTCAGTACCGGTTCCTATAGTAGTTCAAGTTACTTATGATAGAGACACGTTAACAGATGTCTTAACAGGAGATTTAAAATATCCAGCAAGTCCAGCAGAAGCAGAACAAATCCAAGAATATTTATCACGTGTTAGATCTTTTGCTAGAAGAAACGACATTCCATTAGAAGAAATATTTGATCTAAATTTATATAGAAGAAACATAGAGCATGCTATAGCTGCTAATTTAGGCGAGAAAGAATACAAATATTTATTTAGACAAACTTTAGGACATGTTTTTGAAATGTATATGGAAGAAGTTATCAGAAGATGTAATGGATTTTGTGCAGCATATTCAAGAAATAACTTAATAGAAAGTCCTGGAAAAGGGCCTGATGTAGATTATATGATGGTTTTCAAAGAACCACAAGACATACAAAAATTTTATGGAAACCTTCAATCATATTCAGGAATAAACTTAACACAAACTCCTTTAGCGTCAGTAGCTTAGTAGTATTAAAATTAACTAAACAGTAAAAATACAGCTAAACCATAAAGTATATTTACCCCTTCAATGTATATTCTAAGTGTCGCAAAATTACAATAGTTTAGGTCAACGACAATCTAATCTTAATACGACTTCTTACCCAATAATTTCTGATCAAAACAGTAGAACTAAATTAACAATGCCTGGATCAGAATTGAGTATTCCAAATTCAATAAATGGTTATACATTCACAAGTCCAGATGTGATTGCAGATGCCAGGGCGAATGATTGGAACTTAATTCTTGTGGAGACTAAAAGACTGATTAGAAATCCATATATGTCATCAAGTTGTAAGCCAAAACCTGAAGGATATTTGGATTTTATTTATAAAGCTATGAGAGAAGCTTCTGAACAGCCTGTTGTTACAGGAACAATGTATATTAGAAGCAGAGTTCCTGATGATGAAGTTTTGGGAGACTTTAGATTACGGTTTGATCTTGAACCAGAAAAATTAAGAAAAGTATTGGTAGATGTAGATACAGACGAAGTTGAAAGAGACATAGAGTCTGCAAGATCAGGAAAAAGAATAATATTAGGTATACAAGAATTGGAATATTTATTATTGATAAGGGAATTGGTAATTAAAGGAAACTTAGATCCAATGGAGTTGTTTGGGTTCAGAGAACATTTATCAGCTGATGAAAGATATGGCACTGCTTCTGAAAAATATCTGATTGAACATGATATGAGAGATGGAGAAAATAAATTCAGACTCCTTCCATTATTAACAGGACATGTTACTGAGAGATATGCAAGAGAAATATTGAGAGAAAGCAATGGATTTTGTGAGGCTTATGACTATAATAACATAGCTAAAGATGAACATGGACATGAGGGAGAATCAGACATGTTAGTTGCTATAAAATCTGAAGAAGATGTTAGAAGGTTGATAGCAAATCTTGAAAGTTATAAAGGAACATGTTTTGGAGCGACAAATGACTTAAAAAGATTCATGTCCGGTGAAATGAATATAGTAGATTTCCAAGCAATGAAAGATAGAAAAAGAACAGAAAGAATACTTACAGCAGCATAAGACAATTATAGTAATAGACAATATTCCAAATAGTTATGTCATATGCTATAACTATAAATAAATTAAGAAAGTGTTTTGAATTTACTTCTTAAACTCCTTCACAATATCAACAATCTTTTTAATCTCTTCCTTCTTCAAGTTAGTTCTCTCCTTTGAAAATAGCATTTCAACTTCTTCTTCATTGTCAGGCATTATATTCAAAATCAATGCAATATATCTAGGTTTTAGAATATCAATTTTCTTCAGCTCCTCAGTCAAGTCATCTACTTGTTTTTTTGTCATCTTTTGACTTTTTTCAAGATATTCCATGCACATTTTTTGCTCATGTGTCATAGTTCCATCTTTTTTTCTATTTTCCAATATCCTCTTAGCTTCTATAGCTGAAATATCTTGTTCATCTAAAATATTCATAATAATCACTATTTTATTTATATATTATAAGACTTATATGAATATAAGAAAGAAAAATAGTCTTTCTGTAATATTCATAACAATCCTACCTCTTTTCACATATCAAATCATTAACTCTCATGTTTCTTAATTGTTTTAGTAGATACACTGCTAAGGTGGTTTTCATCTATTTCCAACAATTGAGGGCGTCCTAACTGTAAATAATCTCCCCATGGTATTGAATAACAACGACCATTTGTAGTTTCAAAAGATGCATAAAGTGTTTTAAATCCCCTTGATCTAGATTTTGTTGCAGTTCCGGTATAATGTAATACTAGATTTACCATATCATAACAACCTTTTCAAATGTACTGGATTTACTATAACCCATTTTTTCTTGTCTTTATCATGAAATTCAACAACATAAGCTCTTCCTCTTTTTTCTACAACTGCTCCAGCTACACCATGATATGTAATATAAGGATATCCTTTATTCATCATATTAGGCTGTAATACAAGAGCTACTCTGTCTCCAATAGCAAATTCCTTCAAGTAATCAGCAGGCGTAGCTCTACGCTTTGTTTGCATCTTATGTCTTGCTCTTCGTCTTGGTCCTTTTGATTTTCTTACCATTTCTAAAACCTTATAATTTCTAATGGTTTTTGAAATCAGAAGTATTTCTGTTTGAAATACGACTGAATCTTCAGATCACATTAAAGTGATCTGAAACCCTTCAATTCTATCAAATAGAATTTAGATAATATATATACAAAGGTTTTTAACCTTATAGAAGCCAATCTGGTAGCTGGCTAGGTACTGTATAAAATCCACACCATCTTATATATTCCTTTAATTCATCTATTCCAGCTCGTAGTTCAGGTTGTTCGTTTGTAGATACCTTAAATAAAGCTTCCATTTCTCTTGATATATCAGGTTTGAATTTTCTAACAGATATTAAATTATCTTCTGTTGGCTCTTCCCCTATTAGCATCTCAAATAACGTAGCGCCAGCAGAATAAATATCAGATGCAGGCAGAACAAGTCCTCTGTGTTGTTCAGGAGCTACATAAGGAGGGGTTCCAAAAGGAGTTACGATTTTTCCTGCAACAAATCTTTCAGCTATCCCAAAGTCAATAAGTGTTACTTTTCCATTTGAATCTAAAATACAATTTCCAGGTTTTATATCTCTATGAACAATTCCTCTAGTATGTAAATACTATAAAGCAGAAAATATATCATAACCCCATCTTACAACATGTTTTTCATCAGAAGGACCATTTTCAAGAATTTGTTCAAGACTTTGTCCTAGTATTCTTGTCATGACTATATATTGGCTATCTCCTTCTTCAATATAATCAAGAATATGAGGAATAAATTCACATGAAAAATCTAGCATTATGTTAGCTTCTTTCTTGAACATATTTCTCAGCAGTGTTCTTTTGACAGCATCTACAATAGCACCTGAATAAAATTCTTTTACAAGTATGTCCCATCCAGCATCTCTATGAGTAGCAGAATAAATTACTCCCATTCCTCCTTCTGTCAAACGAGAATTTATTCTATATCTTCCAGCTAAAGAATAACCAGAACTTAACGTAAGTTTCCTATCAAAGAAAAAGCTCTTATAACCTACATTTTACCTAATACACCATTTTTAACATCATAAGGCATTTGGTTTGTAGAGACATTTGAATATGTCTTAGATGTACCTGAAGAAGAGCAAGGATTGATTTGTTCAAGAAGCTTTCTAGCACTTGGCAACGTCATTCTTTTTCTAGGATCTATTTGCATACATCCATCAACAACTTGAACCATTTGATCAGAAACTTTTCTTTCTAGTCTTAATATTGCTCCAGAATTTCCTGTATAATCAGGTCTTTTAAATGTCAAAGCACTAAACAAAGTAGCTCCAAATGAATATGCATCAGCTCTGTGATCAAACCCACCTGAATAAAGTTCAGGAGCAGCATAATCAGGAGTTCCTATTCTAGGATCTTTATCTATTCCACATCTTCTTGCAGCACCAAAATCAACCAAAACAACTCTGTCGTCAGAAGTTAACATAATATTCTCTGGCTTTAGATCTCTATAAACTATCATCAAATCTGGAACAGATGTATGAAGATAAGTCAATGTATCTAATATCTGAATTCCTAGATTAGCAACTACTCTTTCAGGTAAAATTCTTTTCTCTCTACGAGTTTGATTAATACGCTCTCTCATAGAAAGTCCATCAACAAAATCCATAACAATATAATATCTTCCATTGTGTACAAATGCATCATAAGGTTTTGGAACTCCTCTAGCATTTGATCTTTTTAATGTCATAAGAATTTTATTTTCCCTTGAAACAGCATCAATATTATCAGATGACTTGATAGCAACAATACTTCCAGGTTGAGGCATAGTGTCATCAGAAGGATCGTATTCTCTATCAAAAGGATCATAGACAGCCTTGTCTACAACACTCATACCACCTTGTCCAATCCGCCCTAAACATCTATATCTACCAGACAATAATCCATTCATATATAACTACCACATAAAAGTAACATATTATATACATATAAGACACAAAGATATTTAAGCTAATTTCCCACTTTTTATAGTTCAATAAGAAATATTTCTAGTTAGTAAGTTTCTCATATCTATGTTTAAGTTTATTTGCAAGCTCAACTGCACTAGGTCTTTTGAAAGGATCAGAATCAACACAAGATCTAACCAATTCTATAGACTCTCCTGATATACCATCTAAATCTCGATCAAGGCCCTGTCTATCAGCATCTCTTTTCCAATGAGCAGGAGCTGTTAAAGGTCTTCTTCCAGTATATCCAAAATGAAATACCCAACCCAATGAATATATATCAGAATAAGGTCCTATATCTCCTGAAGAAATAGTTTCACAAGATATGTAACCTATAGTACCAACCTTTTCAGTAAGACCGTCAGAAAGAAATCTTGATAATCCAAGATCAATTAAAATTGCTCTTCCATCAGGTGTCACTACTATATTATCTGGTTTTACATCTGCATGTACCAAAGGATCTGGTCTTTCGTGTAAATAAGCCAGAGCTTGAGATACATCATGTGTAACAAATAAAAGCTGAGGTTCAGAAACTCTTCCTTCTCTATCAACATGACTTCTAAGATTTATTCCATCAACATACTCTACGATAACATATCCTTTTCGATCAGTTTCTATAATATCATAAAATCTAGGAAGATTCGCATGATCCATTAAAGGCATAGCTCTTTTCTCAGCTTCAAAAGATCTTTTTCTTAGAGATCTTCTAGAAACATCTCTATCATAAAAATCATATTCCTTTATAGAAACCCTAGCAGATCCTCCTGTTACAGCTCTTCCTTGATAAACCCTTGCAGACGCACCTTTACCAACACGACTTTCTACAACATATCTACCAAGTCTTTCCCCATTTTTTAGCATCTATATACTAAGATAGAGCAAGTATATAAAATTAACCCTTTAGTCAAAATATACTACTTTAATTAGGTATCATATCTCGATCTTAATTAAAGATGCTTCGACCAGCTGTTTTGCTCATTCGTTTGAAGCTTTCTAATAGTTCTTCAGCAGAAGGTCTTTTTTCAGGCTGTTTTCTAACACATCTTGATATTGTCCTTACAAATTCAGGAGATGAACCTGACAAACTTTTATCAAGTTTTCTTTTATCTTCTTCTCTAAACTGGTCATCTTCTTTAGGATATTTTCTAAGTGCAGCATCATGCATACTCCAGCCAAATGAATAAACATCTGACGAACTATCCTGTCTTTGAAAAAATACAACTTCAGGAGGAATATATCCTTTTGATCCATAGACATACACTCCATCTGGAGCTGAATCACAAAGATTAAAATCTATTACAATTATTCTACCATCTTTTGTCACCATGATATTTTCTGGTTTTATATCACGATGAATTAACCCTTTTTCATATAGATGAAGTAATGCATCAGAAACTCCTAATCCAACATAGACAGTGTCTGCCTGTCTTAAAGTTCTTTTATGAGCTACTTCTCTAAGAGTTTGTCCATCTAAAAATTCCATAATAACAAACCCTTCCTCATCAGATGTAATAGCATCATAAAAATCTATTATATTTGGATGATCTATTGATTCCAATGCTCTGACTTCAGAATTAAAATATGCTCTTCGTCTTTCACGAGTCTTTCTAGCATCTTGACCAAATCTATAATGTTTTATAGCAACAGGATAAGAAGTAGATCCATTACTTCGTCCTAAATAAACTTTGCTAAAACCTCCTTTTCCCAAAGGTTCTTCAACAACGTATTTTCCTACTCGATGACCTTTTGCTAATAATAATTTTTCTGGCATTCTTGCTACTTAGAAGCGCAACTATATAAAATTAACCTTTTAGTTAAAATAAAACACTCTTCATAAGTCATGAGTAAAAGGCCTATTTTTATAGTTATCTACCATATTACTTAACTATTTCTAGAAGTTGGCTTAAGTCAGTTATTATTCTTGAAGGTCTTGATCTAGGTATATATCCATCTCTTTGAATAAGAACTCCAGGAACACAAGCATTCTGAGCCATTAAAATATCTTCATCAGCATTTCCAACATATATAGCGTCGTCTGAATTAACACCCAATTCCTGAAGACATGCTAGCAATCCAATAGGATTTGGTTTTGTTTGACCAGGAAACCTGCTACTAACACTAACAACAGAGTCAAAACTACCTTCAACCAATTTTAGTTGAGCTCTTGCAATTTTATCAGAAGATCCAGTTACTACACCTATTTTATAACCTTTTTGATTAAGGTCTTTTACAACAGAGGAATCTGGATAAGCACTAGCATTCAAAAGTCTCTGTTCTAATCTATCGTATTTATGATAGACTCTCCAAAAATCTTGAGTAGTTATCCCAACGGATAATATAAAATCTCTCCTATCATGATCTCCATTCCAAAGTTGCATACCATCTTCTTCTGAACAATCATAACCCAACTCTTTAAACGTATGTATAAATGTGCCAGCAGCATATTCTCTCCGAATCTCTACTAACGTATAATCCAAATCAAACACAACTGCCGCATATACCATCAATCATATTAAAGAATAAAATTTATAAACCAACAATTTGCTAAGCAGAGATAAATTTATTATTCTTTCAATACAGGAAATTCAAATAAGTCAACACGAATAAGAATCAGCTCCAGCGTCAAAGAAGTTTTATAAATTCTTCTCTCTTCAATCTAGACTGTCTGATAATTTCTAGAAATGTCCCCTTATCAATTTCTTTATGTAATGGCACAACAACAGCAATTTTTTGGTTGTCGATAAACTTGATAAGAATTGAATGACTTCCACATGTCCTTCTTTGTTCCCAACCAGATTTAGTCAGAGCCTTAATTACATCACGCCCTGATAGAACCGGCAGTTTTGGCATGTTTTTCAACCTCAAAACTAGTAACTAACATTTCTTGGTTTCCTATACCTTCAGGAAGTCCAATTTCATCTATATACAATGCAACAGCCTCTTTTAGGTTTTTCAATGCTTCCTCAATTGTATAGCCTTGACTAACGACATCTAACTCAGGACACAAAGCTACATATTGTTTATCGCCCTTTTTAATAATTGCTGTTAAATCCATCTTTACCACTAAACTATATCTTACAATAAAGTTATTTATAGCTAACCAAGTAAAGAATCAGGTATAATATCTTGGTTCGCGCCAAGCAACTTCTTAGAATTCGATACGTTATAAATAAAAGCTTATTCCTTCAACACAGGAAACATTATTACATCTCTAATAGAAGCACTATTTGTTAAAAGCATTATCAATCTATCTAACCCAACTCCTAGTCCAGATGTAGGAGGTAGTCCATATTCCAAAGCACGAATAAAATCCTCATCCATAGGATGTGTTTCCTTATCTCCACCTTTTCTAAGCTTTCCTTGTTCTTCAAATTTTCTTCTTTGAGAAATAGGATCATTTTCCTCAGAATAAGCATTTGCATATTCTTGTGCATTAATATATAATTCAAATCTTTCAGTTATCTTTGGCAAATGTTTTTTAGATTTAGCTAGCGGAGAAACTTCTACAGGAAAATCTATAACATAGGTAGGTTGCACAATCTTAGGCTCAACTAATCCAAACAATTCATTTATTATAGTACCTTCGTCAGCGTATTCTGGTATTTTAGCTCCTATCTTATGAGCCATCTCTTTAAGTTGCGACAAGCTCTTTCCTTGAACATCCAAACCAAGGTATTTTTTAATAGCATCATGCATTGTAATTCTGGTAAAAGGCGGAGTAAGATCTATTTCAATTCCTTGGTATTCTATTTTAGTTTTTCCAAAAACTTTTTTAGCAATATAAGCAATCATCTCCTCAGTAAGTTTCATGTTATCTGTATAGTCAGCATAAGCCCAATACAACTCCATTGAACTAAATTCAGGATTATGTTTGGCATCAATTCCTTCATTTCTAAAATTCTTTCCAATTTCATAAACCTTCTCAAATCCTCCTACAATAGCTCTTTTCAAATAAAGCTCAGGAGCAATTCTAAGATACATCTGTCTTTTCAAATCATTGTGAAAAGTTGTAAAAGGTTCTGCTAAAGCACCTCCATAAATAGGTTGTAATATAGGAGTGTCTACTTCAACAAATCCTCTTTCTTCAAGATATTCTCTCATAGCCTTGATAATTTCAGATCTTTTTAAAAATACTTCTCTTACAGAAGGATTCATTATCATATCAACATATCGTTGTCTATATCTAGCTTCCACATCCTTAAGCCCAAACCATTCATCAGGCAAAGGTCTTAATGATTTAGAAAGTAATTCAAATTTGTCAGCCCATATAGTTATCTCCCCACGCTGCGTCCTAGCAATAACTCCATGAACTCCTAGAAAATCTCCAACATTCAACAACTCAAACAAGTCAAATAGGTCTTTTCCAACAGTATTTTCCTCGACGCAAATCTGTACTCTTCCAAAAGAATCTTCCAAGTGGCAGAATATAATTTTACCATGTTTTCTTATCGATCTAATTCTTCCAGCAAAGCTAACATTTTCCTTTGTTCTCTCACCTTCTTTTATATCAGAAAACTTTTCAGAAATATCTTTTGTATTAATATTAGAAATAAACCTATGCCCAAAGCCATCAACGCCCCTCTCACGAAGCTTTTCAAGCCTGTTAAGTCTCTCTTCAATCAAAGCTTCTTCTCTAGTTTTTTCAACCATATATCAAAGTCTCCTCTTATATACAATACTTCTATGATCTAATATTCTAACTTTAACTAACTTATTTTTAAAATCTATATCAATTAACGCTCTATATTCCCCTATTCTATATTTATAAAAAGAATGTGTCTCAAAATGCTCTAAAAATAGAAAAGGGTTGTCGCATTTCAATCTTTTTAACCCTTTTCGCAATCTTTCAGCTAAGTTTTTATCCTGTTTTTCTAAAAATTCTTGAACATCAGTAGAAATAAGAACATCCCACAGAACAATCACAATTTAACATATTTAGAATCAGGAGTTTTTCTAGCTTTTTCTAATCTTTCTATAGCATCTTTTGTTAATTCTCCTTCTTCTGAAAGAATATGTTTGATTATAGACATATCTTTCTTTAGTTCTTCTATATCTTCATGTATATGTTTTAGATTAGTTTCAGACATATTATTTAATTGAATATATACACTTATATTCTTTTTATCGACTAAGAAATTTCTTCAAGACACATCTCTACTACTTCTTTTACAAGTTCATATTTTCCTATCTTATCAGTCTGCTTTAGTCTATATCTTCCATCAGATGTGCAAAATGGTTCATCTTTCTTTACATCTATACAAAAAGCACCATTTTCTCTTGTAATTAGATAAGATAATCTTCCTACAACAATCCTATCTGAAGCAGGATCTCTTAGCTGCCATCCAATAAGCTTACCATTCTCTTCTGTCATATTATCAAAATAAAATATAATTGTTAAACTTTATATATACTCTATTCAGTATAATCTCTATGATCGATCTTAGTCTAAGTATCATTGCATTTATCATATTTGTTCTTGTAGTAGGTCTCTTCATGTATAGAGACAGAAAAAACATAAAGAGAGAAGGAATTGTTTTCATGCGAAGAACTGAAAAAGGCAAAAAAGCTATAGATAATTCTATAAAAAAACACCCAACTTTTTGGAGAATAATAGGTATAGCAGGATTAGTAATAGCAATTCCTGCAATGATATTTATATCATATTTTGTAATATCTAATGGCTTAACTGTGCTATCAGGAGTAAAAACAGAGACCGTAAAATTAGTTCTTCCTTATTCTGAAGCAGGTTCTGCTCCAGGAGTATTTTTTGTGCCATGGTATTTTTGGATAATAGGTATAGCAGCAATAATAATACCTCATGAATTATTCCATGGATTTATGTGCAGATTGCATAAAATCAAGATAAAATCATTAGGATGGTTTTTACTAGTAGTTCTTCCAGGAGCTTTTGTAGAACCAGATAAAAAAAGCTTAGATAAAGCTAGTCTATCAGCAAAACTAAAAGTAGCTGCTGCAGGATCTTTTGCAAATATTATAACAGCAGTAATAGCTGTAGTTATCTCAATAGCATTAGTATTTACATTATTTGCTCCAGTTGGAATGTCTGTAGGAGTTTTAGCAAACGAAAGTTATCCTGCATATCAAGCAAATCTTTCTGGATATATAACAGACATAAATGGCATGAGTATAAGATCAACTGCTGATTTAATATCATCTCTAGACAGTGTAAATCCAGGAGATGATGTAAAAATAACAACAAACAAAGGAAACTATGTTATAAAATCGATCGAAAATCCAAATAAACCAGGAAAAGCATTTATAGGAATAACTACAAGAACTGTAGTAAATCAGCCTAAAGATGCAAGCACAGCGCCTGTTGTAAATTTCTTCTCAGATCTATTTATGTGGATCTTTGTACTAAGCTTGGGAATAGGGTTATTCAATTTGCTTCCGATAAAACCGTTGGATGGAGGAATGATGTTTGAAGAAACCCTTAAGGAATATATTCCAAAATACGCCAAGCATATAACAATAATAGTATCTTTGATAATGGTAGCTTTCATCTTAATAGCTCTAATAGGACCTCTCCTTCTTTAAACTTTAATATAAGAAAATACAAATATCTTAATGAATAAAGAATTAATATATCCAACAAATTCATGGTTGATATTAATCAACCTGATTTTTCAGGTGACCTTATGTTCACCATGAAAAAGAAACTGTAATATTCATAAATCATATAATCAATGCAATGTCAAATAGAAAAGCTGATCAATCAAAACTTATAAAACCTGATGAATTTATAGAATCAATAATTGAAAATGTAAGAAACTCAGAAGGTGACATATACTATAAGGCAGCTTTATTATTACAAAGTTTAGTTGTCTCCCATGGATTTGCAAGTGGAAACACGAACTGGATTTATAACTACATTAACTTTCCTAAAAGAAAACAACGCTAGAATGAAAATAAAAAGCTTTAATAAAGCTGATCATATAATTAGAAATATAAGAAAATTTGAGATAAGCGAGTTGTCAATATGGTTAAAGACAGGTGATATAAATGAAGCAAAAATTAAATGATAAAAAACAGCATAAACAAGAACATATTGCTTTAGATTTAGTTTTAAAATACAAACAACTGCTTAGAAGGTTAGAATAAATTTTGTTTAGCTGATACCATGGCAAAAAAGACAACACAAACTGTAATAAAACATAGAGAAATAAATCCAGCTGTTTCAGCTTTTCTAAACTTTATTCTATGGGGAATTGGATATATTTACAATGGTAAGCGCTTAGTATTAGGAATATCTCTTTTACTTGCAATGATAATAATGCATGCTACAGTTTTCTATCTAGGATTACATTTTTATCTAACAATGCCAGGATTGATGATAATTCTATCTCATCTAATACTATCCCTAGCATTAGCATATGACGCATACACAGATGCTAAATCATAAAATAATTAATTTAAACCAACAATACAAATTTCTAACATGCCACCAGCAATAAGTCATACAATATTTTGGCCAACACTTGCCATAATAATTATAGTAATATTTATAGCAGGGATATTTCTATCTAAACAAAGTGTAGATATATCAGGATGTAAAGCAGAATGGACTAATTTACCTTCTGAAAAGCAGTCTTCAGCATGCCCTCAAAATCAAACATGTAAGATAGATCCATATGTAGAGCAGCATAATGCAATAACCTCAGCTCTTTTGTGTGCATGCGACAAGGCAAGAAGTGGAGCAGACTATCCAAAAAAAGATATTAACAAAAGAATAGAAGATGTTTATGCACAAAATTACGGTTCTTCCTTATCAGTACAAGAAATCTGTGAATCGGGTGACCTAGTAAAACTAAGATACTAGAGCGCCTTTTTATAATCTCGCTTAGAAACTATAGGCTGAAGCTTATGAAGTTTACTAGATTTCTTCAGCTCTTCTACTAAAGATCGTATTTGTTCAATTTCATCAGTAGTATAACCTCTTCTAGATAACAATTCTTCATCAAGAGCACTATAAGACATATCTGCTTTAGATCTTTTTGGAGATGATACTACAATTCTCCTATCAAATCTGTTAACAATTTTTCTATGTATCGACACATCTGAATCAGGAAGAGCAAATCTTCCTGGTACACAATGAAGAAAATCTAACATTTCTCTAAACCGATGTATGTAATCAGGACCATCTATTACAAGTCCATAATGTCTAGCATCAGGAATTGCGATAAGACGTGCGTTAGGGTAAACCATACATGGATACCCACAGTTTCTAAATAACTGATTTTCAAAAGTAGTATCTCCAAAAACAACAGCATTATCTAGCTCTGCACGACTCATTATTTTTAGAGTTTCTGTTAATTTATCATCTTCAAAATCCATTCTTCTAACCATATCGACAATAGGTATCTCTTCTTTTCTTACTCGTGTTATTGTAGATCTATTACTAATAAATACCCCACCTTGTTCTATAGGATCCATACCTATCAAATATCTAAAATCTATACCTTGTGGAGTTAGTATAGCTTCATTATAAGCTCTAATAGCAAATGTAGGAGAACCAGAAACCGCTATAGCATCACCATAAACTTTAACATCTCTAAGTATTTGTCTCATAGATTCTGTTGGCTTAAATTTATCTGCATTTCTTTGCCAATATTCTTTAGCAGCTTGTTCAGTATCATCGACGCTTAATCCATGCAGAAATCTTCCTGTACGATTATGAGCATCAATGACAAATCTATGGTGTTCATAAGAAGGGTCTTTATCATGTTTATCATGAACCTCTAAAACTCTATAATACAACGCTCTATTTTGTTGTACTCCAGTTTCCACGAGATATCTTAAAACTCCTAGTAAAGAAGAATGCGGTCTACCAGAATATCTTCGACCTTCTGAATGACCATATTCTTGTAATGGAACAATAGGTCCATCAAAATCAGATACAAGAACAATCTTTCTTTTTCTAGTACTCAGCATACACACCACTATTGTTATCAATCAGGTATTACTTTAGAATTAATGTGAGGAAAGATACTTAAATTCAAAATATAAAAGAAATGTGGGAAGTTTATAGTCTTTTCACACCCAACATCTTATTTTTGTAAAGGAAAAAGGATATACTTTCCTTTACAAGGTTAGAGGACTTTTGAAGAAAGTCCTCTTTGTCCCTTCTTGAAATAGCCAAGCAGCTGGCTTCTAAGTATATGCGCAACATTCTTGTTGTTAAACACAACCATTTTAATTTTTGCAGGATCTTTATAAATCTTTTCATAAAATTCAAGAACATCTATACTATCTATGCTTTTAGCTTTTTTGTATATTATTTCAATATTTTTGTTTAGATTTTCAGGCATATATGTCTGAACAATAACATCTCCAAGTATCATTGTCTCACATATATCTGAAATTTTTAATGTAGGCACAATTTTTACAAATATTCCTGGATTTCTCATATAAAACCTTGCACACCATCTATCGATAGGAGTGTCAGAACTGCCTACTAAAAAGCCTCCTAGTTTTTTATCCTTAAGGTATTTTATTTCAAATAATATCTTTCCAGATTGAGATACAGGACTTTTGAAATGTTTGTAATAAGCACAATATGGAAACTCCCTCTTTTCTCTTGAAAACTGCCATTGAATATCTTTTCTATATTTATCAGCTTCTTCATAGTTCTTGAAGAAAAATGTAGCTGAAGAATTTTCGTCTTGAAATTCCTCTAAACTAGGTAATTTAATTATATCTGCATTTTTCTCAAGCCTTTCTATAAACTGTTTTAGTTCTTTTATCCATTCATTACTTATAGAAAGTTTTCTATTATGTTTCAAAAGCTTTCTTTCTCTTGTAAGCATTTTCAGTGTCTTGTATACAGCTGGATAAGTATATGTTTTATTGCTAAGAGAAATTCTCTCAAATATTTCCTTTGCAGACAAAGCCTTTTCCTTTGAAAGCATATCTAATATAACAGTTCTAAGATTTTTTGATTCAACATCTACATATGGAGTATCTCTAATCATAATAATCACTTAATCGAATTCATTACTTTATTTCTCATATATTCTGAAACAATCTTATTCTTCAGTATAACAATCTTTATTTCTGACTTAGTCTTATAAACTCTCTCATAAAAGTCAGTAGGATTTATATCATCTATAGATCTTGAAAACGAATATATTTTTTCAATATAATCATTTATCTCATTTGGTATAGTCATTTGTACAATAACATCTCCAAGTATCATTGTCTCACATGATTCTGAAGATGGTAAAGAAAGTCCTGTTTTAATGCTGACAATTGGATTTCTCATATAAAACCTTGCACACCACCTATCCATTTTTGTGTTAGAAGCTATGGCAAGATATGCATGTGTATTATTTTCTTTTAAAGTTTCTAATATTCTTAAAGAAAGTTCAGGATCTATTATAGGAGATCTAAGATGGTTATAAATTCCAATATAAGGGTGTTTTCGTTTTGATCTAATATATTCTATTTGAAGTCTTTTTCTACAGTCATCTGCTTGAGCAAGATTATCAAATCTCAGTGATTTAACTTCATGATCTTCTTTAAGACTAGTAAGACTTATAGCAATTTTTTGGGAATATATTTTCTGAACTTTTTCAGAAAATCTTCCAAGTTCTTTTACCCAGTCTAAATTAAGAGAAAATCTTCCATCTTTTTTCTCTATCTTTCCCTGAGTGATTAAAATATCCAAAGCCTTATACAAATTTGAATAGCTGCAGTTAGTTTTCTCAAATATCTGTCTTATAGAAAGATTCTTTTCTTCAGAAAGTATTTGTATAACTAAGGACTTTGCAGATTTTGTCTCGCTGTCTATAGTTTTTACTATCATAAAATCATCTTTTTCTAAAATAATTCATTACCTGGACTCTTATATGATTTGCTATCTGGTCATTTCTTATTACAACAACCTTTGGTTTAGAAGGCGTTTTATAAGCCTTCTCATAGAACTCAAATATATTGATATCATCTACTTTTTTGGATTTCTTATATATATAATCCATATAATTTTGTATATTTTCTGGTATGAATGTTTGTATAATTACATCTCCTAAAACCATTGTCTCACAAAGTCTTGCAGTAGGTATTATCAACCCTATCTTAACCATTATAGTCTTATTTACAGAATAGAACTTTGCACACCACCTATCTATAGGAGTATCAGAAGCAACTGCAAGATAAGAATTTATTCTTCTTTTAATAACACTATTCATTGTTGCTATAGATTTATCTGATTGTATAACAGGTGATCTAAGATGATTATATATAGCACAATAAGGAAATATTCTTCTCTCTGATATATATTCTGTTTGAAGTCTTTTTCTATATTCTTCTGCTTCTGCAAGATTAATGAACCTGAATGTATATGTTTTATGCTGTTCAAGTTTATCAAGCGAAGGAAGATTTGATAGTTTATTAGTATAGTTTTCTTCTACTTTTTCAGAAAAGTTTTTTAACTCCTTTATCCAATCTAAGTTAAGAGAAAACTTTCTATTGTGTTTCAAAAGTTTTCTCTCTCTTGTAAGCATCTTCAGTGTTTTGTACACAGCCGGATAAGATGCATTTTTTTGCTTCAATATTATTATCTCAAATATTTCCTTTGCAGACAAAGGATGTTGTTCTGACAACATTTTTATAATACTATTTCTTATTGAAACATCTTGAACGTCAACATTCAAACTCATCCAAACACCACTAATGTATGCTGAATACATAATTATCTTCTAGTTAGTTATACATTCAACTATATCCATACATTGTTTTATTTATCTAATATTTATAAGAATCTTTTTAACTATTGAGTTAAAATAATATTTTACCATTAGGGTAAATCTTAGTCACTTTAGGGTTATTCATCCCACATGATCATGGATGTTTTATAGATACAATTATCTAATATAGTTAGATAGTTGGGGTAAATACAAAATTGAATGATGCAAAAAATAATATAGGCATATTAGATAAATAAGAAAAGTGTGCCAAGCATCCAATGTATTTGTATCTGTTAACAAAGTATACAATTTTATTATAGTCATGACAATATTATATAAATATAATAAGATTGTCCTGACTATATGCACAAGACATACTATCATATTGAGTCTAGAAAGTTATGTCGTGTACTATAACAGCATAAAATGGATCTTAAGATCCATTTTAATGTTTCCCCGAGTTTTAAACTTTGTCCTGAAGATAGATGGGGTGTATGGAATGGATTCAGAAAGATTTGAGGTTTTAGTAAACGTGCTAAAAATAATAGAAAAACAAAGAACTCCTACAAACATGCAAAGTCTTATGGAAATAGTAGAAAACTATAACGAAGATCTAACATCAGACCAAAAAGCAATGTGTTTGAAAGAAATCCTAAACTGTGTAAGAAAAGAGGACTTGCATAAAGAACACTTCATGGAAGCAGAAGCTAGTGAGAGAATGAGAAATATATCAAGACCAGATTATTTCTTTTAATTTTATAGGATTATATAGTAAATGACATAAGTTTTCATATAAAATATATGTCATTTCCATATACCAGTGACTGATATTACGTTCGAATATTTATGTCACTAGGTATAGTAGAAGACATTACTTTCTAGAATAGTTATGTCAAATACTTTAATTTCTCCCTATTAACATCATAGGATATGTAGGATAGTCTACATCTTCCAAAGTTAAATCAAGTTGGCTTAAGAATAACTCTATTCTATCATTTGCTCTATCTATACCAAGTTTTGTTCTTTGTGAATTTTGATTATAAGGAACTAGTACTTCAAACTCAGTAAATTTCCCAAGATATTTTTTTAATAAAACTATATCACCGGTTTTTACAATACGTGTTATATCAGAATCTTTCATGCTAACAGTGGTCTTCATTACCTCTATAAATTCATCTATAACACGCTTTCTAGTATCAGGACCTGCAAAAGCTGGATCTAACTCAAATACCCTATCAAAACATAGTGTCAAATCAGGTCGATTTGTAGTATCATTTCTAACATATCCAAAACCTCTTTTAATATCTATTTCAGACATCTCATATCTTCTTTTTTTTCTAAGGCCTATTTCTCTTCTGTATCCAGCAACAATATATAATGGTCGGCTGACTTTCTTGATTCCCCTTAAAAAGTAACTAGGATGTATTATCTCTGGTGCCTGTTCTTTATTAGGATATCTAGGATCTAATCCGCTAGGTGTTTTTATATCATGAGATGCTGTTCTTGTTTTATCAGGAAGTTCTACAAGTCTATATCTAACTAAAGATCCGGTTTGAGAAGAATAGTCTGTATATACATCTATAATATAAGAAGGTTCTGTATCTGATAAGTCTAAGCTAAATATTCTAGATATTTTTGGAGACCAATCTTTCCGTATTCTATACTCAACCTCAATAAAGCCATTTTCATTTACCATAACAATAAGCACTAGATTAAAATTCTTAAACCAAAGAAATTTGACCAATTAGGTAAATTAAAAAATGCCGGTGACGAGTATCGAACTCGTGGCCCCCAGATCTCTCATCATTGAGCAGAAAAGCCCGATGCATGTAATGCATCAATTTGCTCTACTCTAAGAACTCATATTAAATATGAGTCTGGTACTCTACCGCTGAGCTACACCGGCAAAGATTGAAATTTCATAAAGAAATTTCCCTTTGTTTTCAAATTATAAAGATAGAATAGAATTAAAAGATTTCAAATAGGAAAGTTTCGTAAACTTATCATATACTCATTAAGTTTGTTAAAAAACATTTTTCTTAATTGTCTGTTTTCTTCAGATTCATCAATAAGCATTTGTGTTTTTAATTCATCTGGACGATCTTCAACAACATACGTTTTTATTGGAATATGAATCAGTCCAGTATCATTTTTTCCATCCCATCTAGAAACCTTGAATCCATAAGGTGCTAGTGTAGAATCAAATGATAAATCAACCGAAACCCATCTGCTATCGATCATAATCTGGGTATATGTATGAAAATAATTATCTAAATCAGAAGCTAACTGAAAAAGATTTTTTACTACAGCATCTTCTCTATTCAATCCTTGAAGTAAATCTGATAAATCCATCTCATCTACTATAAATCTTGTATTATATCCAAGTCTATGTACCATTTCGCTAAATAAGATATGCTTTGCAGTACATGTACCGGAATTGGTTTTTAACAAGGTTTCAACATCTCTTGTTGCTGTAAATTGATACGGTATATCTCTAACTCTCCTATAAATTTCTAAAAGTGCTTGTTCTTGATTTAATCCTTTTGTCCATATATTTAATAAATGATCATAATTTATACTCATTTATAAAACCTCCCCTTTTTTCATAAAATCACTTGATATTAATCAGAACATTATGTATTACTCATAAACACAAAGAGAATTTAAATTCAAGTGAGCAACGCGAGTAAGAATTTTATCGAATAATTCGTAAACGAGCTAAGCGAACGCGAAAGCTTATCACATTATCTTCTTAGTATTCAATGCTATGAACGCAAGCAAAGCGCCTATCTGAATTCTAGGATTACTTCCTTCAACAAGCCTAAACTCACATTCACCAACTTTCTCAAGCAGAGAAACCTTTTCTCTATCAGTTATTTCCAGATGAAATATTTGATCATGAATATCTTTTATAATATCTTCTCCTGTAATATTTTCCATCAGAGTAAGCAAAATATCTCTGGCGCTAAGAAAATCTCCTGAAGATGCGAAAGAAAGCATACTCTTCACTTTTTCAATATCCCTTTTTACCAAAGAATATATATTTTTTTCTGTTATTTCACTATCAAGAGAAGCCATTTGAAGAATATTTGTTGCTTTTCTAAGATCTCCTTCAGAAACATTATATATTGCCTTTAGAGCTAACTCGTCTACAACAAGTCCTTCTTTCTCAGATATAACTTTCAAAGATCTGACAACATCTTGCTCCTTCAAAGGTGAAAATCTAAATATAGCAGTTCTAGATTGTATAGGATGAATAACTCTAGACAAATAGTTGCAGGATAGAAAAAATCTGCATGTATCTGAATAATTTTCCATAATTCTTCTCAAAGCATGTTGAGCATCTTTTGTCAAAGCATCTGCTTCATCCAAGAATATTATTTTAAATCCTCCAGACATAGGAATAGTTCTTGCAAAATCCTTAACCCTTATACGTATAGTATCTATTCCTCTTTCATCTGAAGCATTAAGATCTAAAAAATTGCTCTTCCAATTAGTTCCAAACAACTCATTACATATAGCAAAAGCCATAGTACTTTTTCCAACACCAGCATGTCCTGTAAACAAGCAATGCGGTATAGATTTTGTAGAAATAAGTGTCTTTATCTTTCGTACAATATCATCCTGGCCAACAACATCATCCAATTTTAAAGGACGATATTTCTCAGTCCATACTTCTTCTATCTTTTCGTTTGTTATAGAATTAACCATATAATTTCTATCTAAAGAAGATAATTAAAACTACTTGTATAGTCAAAGAATCAATATTCTTTGACATGTCAGAGAATATTTAAATAATATTGTACATGACTATAAAATCCTAATATACAAGATTATAGCTCTACCATGAAATAAACAAGATATAATTTCATGCTGAGCTATACATGCAAATAACATAAGTTATTTGATGCACCAGAAAGCAGAGCTTTCTGAGTGTGTTAACCCAGTGTTATCATATTCGGAATATTTACTGGATTAACTATAAATTCTTAAAGAGATTATTACTATTATGAATAAACATAAGACAATAGGAATATTGGGAGGAATGGGACCAGAAGCATCGTCCAATTTATATAGTAAGATTATAAAATATACTCAAAATAAATATAATGCCGTCCAAGATTTTGATTACCCTCCAATTATTATATACAGTCTTCCTCTTATTGGATTTGATGAAACTGGTATTGTAGACGAAACTTTAGTAAAGAAACAACTTATAGAAGGTGTAAAGAAGCTGGAATCATCAGGATGCGATCTAATAATAATTGGATGTAACACAGTTCATGTTTTCTATGAAGATATGCAATCGAAGATAAAAATACCAATATTAAATATAGTAGAAGAGACAAAAAAAGAAGTTCTAAAGTTTGGGTATAAAAAAGTAGGGCTATTTGCATCCCAAAGTACAAATAATTTAAAATTATATCAATCAAGATTTGCAAAAAGCAATATAGAAGTCATTTCTCCAAACACTGAACAGCAAAAAGTTCTTAATAGAGTTATAGAACATGTTATGGGAGGAAACCAAAAAACCGATGACATAATTGCATTAAAGGACATTGCAAGAAGTTATATAAAACAAGGTGCAGAAGCAATTGTATTAGAATGTACAGAAATTCCTTTAGCAATAAATCAGAGCAATACAGATATCAAACTATTTGACACAATAGAAATAATAATACAATCTGCAGTAGATTTTTCCTTAAGAAAATAGTTTAAGAAACTAAATACACAACCTTCAACAATTTTATAGCTATAAATACTTTACTCATGTAACTATGTTAGAGTAATTATGTCAGGAACAACAAGATTTATTAGATCATATGATGCAACAGGAAGATTAAAGTCAGGTCTTTTAAGCGGATCTGAAGAACTTAGAAGGCATATCGAAGGCAGAGAAGGTCCATATGTTTTTAATTTTTTGGGCATCAAAATTCCAGTTTTGCCATCATATCAAATACCAGAAGCAGTAACACGCCCTTTTAGTATTGTTTATAACAGACTTTTCCAGCCATGGCGTGAAGCAAAAGAAGTCAAAAGACTTCAAGGAGGACATTACAATATATTACCTCCAGAAGAACGTGAACTTTATGGTTATCCTTTGGATAGAGCAGGAGCTGCAATAAGCTTTTGTGCATATAGATATCATCCAATAAAACATTCGATTTCAATGCATACAGGAATTGATATAAGTACTCAGCATCAAAACTGGCCTGTTTTATCAACTGCTCCTGGCCGAGTTTCTCAAGCTTTTCATGAAAAAGATCCAAGAAACATAACACCAGAATTTGGAAATTTTGTAATAATAAAACATCTTGGAAGAGAATATCTTCTACCATTAAGTTCTGCTCCGCAAGAAGATCATTTTACTGTGGATAATCTTCTGCTTGAAGGAATGACAAATGACGCAGTAGCAGAAGAAATTAGACAAAGCATGAAAGATAACCCAACACTACAACACTACATGAGATTTAGTTCGCTTTATGGCCATCTAGAAGAATTTAGTCCAGATATAAACGAGTGGATACAAAAAAGACCAGAAAGAAGTCTTATAGAAGATGGTCCACGAGTTGACAAAGGTTCATATCTAGGTCTTAGTGGAACTACAGGATATAGAATAACAGAAGAAGGAAAGCAAGTAAGCTCAAGTGAATCAGAACACTTACATTTTGAAATAATAGCAGACGTATTAAGAAGACATGAAGACCCTTCACTTACTCCATATCATGTAGGACCAAGCTGTGTAGTAAATCCAGGAAAACTAGTTATAATAAAATACTAAAACAAAACATCAATTAGAAATTCTTATTAATAAAATTCTATAAAAAATAAATCATAGAAAACAATCTCTGTAATTATTCTGTCATTTTTCTAAGATCTTCATGTTTGTTCTGATCTGATGTAGATTCTCTTTGATCTAAAGAAGTGTCAGTATATTGCGATGATTTAGAATATCTTCTTGCAGATCCTCCCATCAGCGAGTTAAATAAATAATTAGCAACTGCACCTACTCTTTGCCAAGGAGTTTTAGCATCAGCTAAAACTTGTTGTAACTCATCTGTATATCTTATTTTTTCAGATTCTGCCATATTTTAAACACCATATATTTTAGTTTTTTTATAAAAAATAAATTACTACAAACGATCTCGCAAACTTGCTTCATCTGCCATAGCTCTAAGATCTTTATATCTTTCTTTTTCAGTAGGAGTAAGTTCTCTTTGCTTTGCTAAGTTATCATAATAAGCCATTTGTTGATAATAACCTCTTGTACCTCCTCCTGTAATAGCTTCAAATGCATAACTTAAATATGCTCCAATCCTTTGCAAAGGAGTTTTAGCTTCGTCTAACGCTTGTTTTAACTTATTTGTAGATCTAAATTCTTTTGAATCTGCCATATTAAAAACCTGTAACATTTTTTATTGTAAAGGAAAGTATAATGGTTTACTTCCTTTACAAGGTTAGAGGACTTTATACGAAAGTTCTCTTTGTCCGTTTTTGATATAAAGTTGAATTTTTATTCAACTTGCCATATTATATCACTACAAATAATTGCCTAGTAAGGTATTTAAAGCTTAATGTTATACACTACTATAGAGTGAAAAATAAAGTGATTGAATGCCGTTAACAACAGGACAAGAAGTAGAAAATTATAGAATAATACTGAAATTAGGACAAGGAGGTCAAGGAACTACATATGAAGCAACAAATAAAGGGTCAGGCGGAAGACGAGTTATAAAAGAAATAGATCTAACAAGACTAAATCCTACAGAAAGAAAAGAAGCTTATACAGAAGCAACAACGCTAGAAGACATAAAACATCCTAGCATACTCAGAATTTATGATACTTTTGAAATTGATCAAGCTGGTAAAAGAGTAGAAAGAACAGATCCAACGGCAACTTCACTGCTTTTAATCACAGAATATATAGATGGTCAAAATCTTGAAGCATATTCTTTAACACACCCTAATCAACGTAGATTAGATGAACAAGAAGTTTTATCATATGGTGTGGATATAGCAGATGGTTTACGAGTTATTCATTCTAAAAATCCTCCTAATGGAATAATACATAGAGACATGAAACCAGCAAATTGTATGAGAACCCAAGAAGGAAAAATAATTATTATAGATTTTGGAACAGCTCTCAATAGAATGGCTGCTAGAGGACTTACACAAGCTTTTGGAACAAATGGATATGCTCCATTAGAACAATATCCTACAAGACAACATATTAATGGCAATGCTGTAGCTAAATCAGATGTATATGCATTGGCAGCAACATTATATGCTCTTCTAGCAGGAAGAGAACCAAGATATGATGAAAATAATCCAAGAATAAACCCTACTTGGCTAAAACAAGATATAGGAGATTTGTACAACAATGGAAGAGGGCAAGTTTCTCACGAGATGACGAATATTTTAGTATCATCTGCAGAAGTAGATATAAACAACAGATTAAATTCACAGCAAATGTATGATGGATTATTTGGATTATACAAAGCTCCTCCAATAAACTTAGAAGATTTTAATTTTTGGAAGTATCATCCTAGTAAATGGGAACTCACAGATGCACAAAATGCTTTGATGATTTACTGTGCTTTAAAAGATGGAAGAGCAAGAGCAGGTCCTAGAGATGCAGATGAAATAGAAGCTAAGCTAGAAAGTCATTTGAAAACATCTCAAAGAGAAGCAGCTAAAGCATTTGATCCAACATTCTTGGAACGTTATGTTTTTATTGGAGATGGAGCGAAGAAAATAGAAGGCTTAGAAGCATATTTAAAAAAATATAAAGAATTTTCAACTATAGCTGAATTATTTGGATTTAATCAGCAAGCTCCATAGAATTATAGTATATTAACCACTAACAAATGACAAAAATAACAAGCCTTAAATACTTTTCTCTGTAATTATTAAGTATAATCAAGTGGTGTAAGATAACATGAGTTATGCATTTGCAATACCTAAAAGAAGAAATATTTTTCAAGAATTAGGAGGTCAGCTAAACTGCTATGTATCTGGTCTGACAAATAAGTATCAATCTAAAGTAGCAAATGCTCAAGAAGCAAAAAGAGAAGCATCATCTGTAAAAGATAGCTACAGACAATTAGATCCTATAGCAACAAAAACACAAGCATTATTAAATGAGTTAGGAAATAACAATCATGCACAAACATTGCAATCTAATTATAATTCTTTATTGCAAAGAGATGTTCAAAATTATATTGTTTCTAGAAATTTAAATTTTACAAAAGCACAAGAAACTATTAGAACTAGCGGTAAAAACGCTAAAGGCGAATATACCAGATTAATTACATATGTAAACGAACAGAGAAAAGGATATTTAATTTCTTTAATGGCAGGTCTTGATTCTTTAGGAGGTCAAGGTGCTGATGATAGTTTAGCAAATTCTCTAGGAGGTTCTGCGCCAGCAAATCCAAAAGGTTCACAATCAGACCCTTCACAAGATCCTAAAAAAGACAATGAAGGTAAAAAACAGAAAAAAAGACCAACATTGAAATCTTATTTTGATGCTATTAGAGGAAAATCACAAGATTCGGTTGAAGATACAAGTGAAGGAGATACTTCACAACCAGCGCAACCGGGATACACAAAGAAACTTTTACCAAGACCTTACAGTGAAGCTCTTGCAGAAAAAAATGCTGGAACGCCAGGAGAAGATGTTGGTGATTTAGAATCAATTCCGATAGCTTTACCATCTCCACCAGAAAAAACTGAAGAATATACTTTCCAAGATTTCTTACAAGAAAATAGAGATCTTTTAGATGCTGTTGCTACAAATGATCAAGCAAGAATAACTCTTATCAGAAACAATGTTGCAAGAGAATTATTTAGAGTTGATTATTTCTTACAAAGAGCTGAAATGGGTGCAGAGATAAATATAAATGAAAATTTAAAAAATGCTAACGATGCTCTTAGAAGATTAGAAGAATTAACAGGAGATAGAGCATATCTTGATAGAGCTTTGGAAATATCTAGGTCAATAGGAGATCAATTTGGTATTGAAAAAACTGAAGAAGCATTAGCTAAATACCAAACAGATCAGACTCCAGTAGAAGATTCTGGAATAGTTGGAGAAGACGTATCAAGATACACAAACTTTGTAAATAGTCAAATGGAAGCTATCAATGATCCAACTAGATTAGCATTTACTTTATACAGATTATCAGAATTAGGAGAAGGGGATTTTGTAGAAACCTCATACAATATGTTAGAAAGCACTCAAGGAACATCAGATGAATTCAAAAGGTTTTTACACGTAGCAGGTTCTTATGAACAAAATCCTCCAACTACTGAAGAACCAACTACTTCAGAAAGAAGAGAAACAGATGATATTAAAAAATATCTAGAAAGCCAAATAAACAATCTTACTGAACCAGAAATAGTTGCAGATGCTTTGGAAAAACTGTCAAAAGAAGGAGGAGAAGAACATATAAAAATTATTAATGAGAAAATGACTGAGAGATACAAAGGACGTGAAGAATTCAAAATACTTCAAAGAGAACAAGCAAAAAGATATCTAAACGCCCAAATAGACAATCTTACAGAGCCAGAAACAGTTGCAGATGCTTTATACAACTTATCAGAAGTAGGAGAGAAAGATTTAACAGGAATTTTTATTGCATTGTCAGAAAAATATAAAGGAACTGAAGAAGGAGAACGATTCAAAAGAAGAATAAAATCATATGATTCAAAAGAATCATCTCCTAGGACAACTATATTAGAAAGAGAACCTTCTGAAGTAGACATTCTTCTTGAAGAATTAGAAACCCCAGGTCCAAGAGTAGTAAGACTTTGTGATATATCATTTTGGAATAAATCTCCTAGAAATTGGTCAAGAGAAGAGTACGAAGATGCTGTGCATACTCTTTACGATATTGAAGGTAAGAAACCTAGAGTCCAGAACGATGAAACTTCATATATACAAGTTGATTTGACAGGCGCTATAAAAGTTTCTAAACAACCACGTTATAAATTATTATTTTCAAAAACAAGAGAACAAGCAGAATCACACACTAAAGAATCTGCAATGGAAGAAATAGAAGGGAAAATACAAGATTACTGGGGTGCTCGTAAAAGAAAAATCGGTCTTGTAAAAAAAATGAGTATAGTAGAAAAAGATGGAAAGAAAGCAAAAGAATCAGTATATTATTTGCCTTGGTATGGACAGCTATTTCCTAAAAAAGGAGAGAAAATAAAAATAAAAGAGCAGGAGCTAGTAGCTGAAGATGATCCACATCCTATAGACTATAGAGTAAACCCTCTTGGTCAAGCATTTGCAAACTTTCATAATAATGCAGCTTTCAATAACATAAGAAATGCTCAATTATCTTACAAGCCTTTGATGTATACAACTGCAGCAGTATTAGGAATAGCTGGATTAGCTTATTATTACAGACATAACTTAGGAGAATTGATAAATGGAATGGCTTCTTTATTCAGCGGATCTGCAGACACGCCACCACCAAATCCTCCACCACCACCTATTCCTTCATCAAGTCCAGGAATAGGAGGATCAGTACCACCAAGTCCTACTCCATCTCCAACACATTCAGCAACTCCAGCAGTAACACCATCTCATATACCAAGTCCTACTCATACAGCATCACCTCATGTTACACCTAGTCATACTCCTTCACCACACGTAACACATACACCAACTCATCCAACTACTCATACACCAATACCACATCATACATCAACACACAGTCCGCCTAGAGGTATATCATCAAGTGTATTTAGAGAAGGGCTTAGCGATTATTTTGAATGGGGTTATTTGAAAGATCAAGGACATCTAAAAAGAGTTCATTCATGGGCTGAATTAAATGGACATATTAAATCATTGATAGACAACAACCCAAGTTTAACGCAAGGACAACAGAACAGATTGGTAGAAGCTTGCAAAAAAGGTTATATGGTGTATGATCATTATGTTCCAACACAATCAGCATTACAAGCAGATCCTTACTTATATGGATCAGCAACTAAGACAATGAGTTTAGATAGAATAATGGATATTGGCCAATCAATTGGATCTCAGATGATAACAAATGCAAAAATAGGAGTAACAATGACAGCACAAGACGTTAGCAATTATTATTCATCATTTACGCAAGGACTTAGAAGCATATTTGCAGCTTAATTTTTCATTGTAGATAAAGTCTATACTTTATCTACAACATTAGTGGACTTATCAAAGTCCACTTTCTTGTAATTTCTTAAATAAAAAGATTTTTATACAGGTCCAAACAATATTAATTAAGATATTAATGGCAAAAACAAAACAATCTAAGAAAAGCAAGAATATTAGGTCAATTAGAACAACTAAAAAAACACAACCAGCTACTATAAACGTTTCTAAGATTGCTCCAGTAAAAGACAAGCAAATAGCTGTAAAGCTTGCAGGAGCACTATATCTTATTCTAGGATTGGTTACAATATTTTCAGGATTTATATTAATCTATCTTTCATATTCTTCAATAGGTCCTATACTTGCTTTAGGAGAAGTATTGATGCAAGGAAACCTTGCAATATTCTTGATAGGAATAACATCAGTTACATTAGGTGCTGTAGAATTCTTAGTAGGATTAGGTATTTGGAGAATGTACAAATGGGCATCAACCATTGGTATTGTAATGGCAGCTGTTTCAATATTTTTAAGCATACCATATACAATGCTTAACCCATTTTCAGGAATTATGAGCTTGGCAATATCTATAATATTAGTAGTTCTTCTATACACATCAAGAAAAGAATTCCAAGGAGCTGACTTTCAATAACCACCTTTTTAGTAAATACTATCTAAATATAGTAGAAGCCATATTATCATATCTAGTCTAGAAAGTTATGTCTTGTACTATAATGAAATAATCAGAGATATTAAACTTTCATAAACAAAAATATATTATTATCAATTTAAAGAATCTAGTATTTCTTTCTTAGTCTTTCCCTTTGCCCATTCATTGTTTATAAGAATGCCAGAATTGATAAATTCTGCATGCTGCTTTGACCATATTTCATTAGGAGTTTTTTTAAGCCATTCCACATACCAATCTATAAACTGCAGTCGTTCTATCTTATTTCTTCTCTTTTTTTCATCAAGTTCTTTAAAATCAACTATAAATTCATTCATAAATATCCCAGATATTCTTCTATTAGTTTAGAATCTATATTAAGCTTGTTCAGATGATTCAGCAAAAGTTTTTTGTCAATATGTTTTTCCAACAGTTTATAGAGAAACTTAGCATCTTCTAAATCTTTCTGAGATCCAAGATAAAATTTATAAGAAATCTGAAACTCTATCTGAGATATGAACAGTCTATTTCCAGATAAAATAAGCTCTATAAAATTACTCAAAGAATATAAATCATCGTTGACAGTTCCTATCTTGAATTCCATATTAGGGAACGCAGATCCAGATCTATGAAATCTTATAGCAGCATACTCATTCAAGAAATTATTATAAGCATCTTTTGGGCTGTCAGTATTCATGCATTCAAATTCTTTGGTTATGTCATCCCAAAGATCCTCAAATTCATCATAAGTAAGTTTTTGTATAATCATATCAACATCTTCTGTATATCTACTCCTTCCAAAAACTATAGAAACATATCCAGAAACTAGAACATATCTTATATCATGCTTGTCAAGTATTTTTACAAAATCTATCACAAATTTATCTAATCCAGACAGTTCTCTATTCAAAACAATTTTTCCTTCTGAGTATTCAATATTCATACAAATTCTATAATTTGAGTTTATTAAAATATCCAAAAACAAGCTTTATTATGATAATATCAATTTCCGGAACTCCAGGAACAGGTAAGACATCAGTAGCCAAAATTTTAGCCAAGAAATTTGATACAAATCTAATTTCTATTAAAGAATTAATAAAAAACCACAAAATTCCTTTTGTTCTAGACAAAAAAAGAAATACAAAGATAATAGATGTAAAATATATCAAAAGAGCAGTAAAAAAATCTTTAGCAAAGGATAAAACAAATATTATAGAAGGCCATATATCACATTTTATTCCATCTAAAATGAAATTTGTACTAATATGCGATCCTCTAGTTCTTAGAAAGCGTCTTCAAAAACGTGGATGGAACAAGAAAAAGATAAATGAAAATGTACTAGCAGAAATTCTTCAAATAATACAAAGCGAAGCAAAAAATCCATATATTATAAACACCACAAAGTTATCAGCAGAAAAAACAACTGAGCAAATCCTGAAAATAATCAGAAACCCTAAATCATACAAACACAAAGATGAAAACTGGCTTAAAAAATACAAGAAGTTAGCACTACAAATGGAGAACTAATAAACATCATCTCTATGTTCAAATCTCAGAAAAATAAGATTTTCACCATCAATCGTATAAATAATTCTAAAAGGTTTTAAATAAACAGTTCTTTCGCCTTTTAGAGCATATCTCAAAGGCTTTCCTACGTCAGGTATTTTAATAATTTTTTCTATCTGTTTCTTTGCTTTAATCTTCAATCCATTGTCTTTTATTGATTTGATATCGTCCTCAAAATGTTTCGTGTATATAATTGATTTTATTTCCATCAATATTACCATTTTCTAAGTTCTTTCAGAAAATCTTCCTTGCTAGATTTCTTAAACCTACCACTCTCTATATCCTTCCATGCTTTTTCAGTTTCTTTAACAAGATTTAATTCAGCTTCCACGTCTGCTTTTCTCAAAGTCTTGAACACTATCATATCTTTTTCAGGGTAAGCTGTTATTGCGAGAACACTACCCTCTTTTATATGCATTTTTTGTCTAATTTCTTTAGGAACTACTAACTGTCCTTTTGAACTTAATGTTGTTAGCTCTAATTCATCTGGTTTCATAAATTTCACCTAAGTAAGTATTTCTTACCATAATATTTAAAGTTATAAAATTTGCTGATAGGAATGGAAAGCCGGAAAATCATCTTATAGCTCCTATTTGCTTGGCTTCTCCAAGAACTATAAGTGTTTCTGTAGAAAGGACTCCTTCTAACCCTCTTAAATTTTCAAGCATAGTGTTAAGTTCAGGAATACTTTTTACCCTAAGTCTTAGTATAATATCCCTATCATATCCTGTTACCAAGCTTGCTATACTTATTTTTGGAAAGTTCCTAAGAATATTTTTTATCATAAAAGTTTGATCTAGTTTTTGTTTCTTTAGTCTAGCATAATCTGCTTTAACAAATACGTAAGATGTTATACTATACCCTAACTTTTCATAATCTACATTTGTAAAATATCCTTTTATTATTTCATCTTCTTCCATTTTCCTGATTCTCTTATGTACAGTTGTTATAGGTATTTTCAATTTTTTGGCAATATTTCTTACCTTTGTTCTGCTATTTTGTCTTAGAATTTCAAGAATCTTATAATCCTTTTCGTCAATCATATTGAAATATATGCAATAAAAGCTTAAATTATTGTATTTTATTCAATATTATAACATTTTTTGATCAACATACTGTATAAAATACACTGAATAATACATTTAATAGACTTAGTATGAAAAAATAACTATGGCTTCAAGAAAGAGTTTGATCTTTTTTGTACTAGCAATACTTCTATCAGTAGGAATATCTTTTGCAACTCCTTCTGTGATAGGAACAAATCCTGGGAGTAATGCTTTTGATCAAGACTACTCTCCTTTCAGAGCATTTTCATGGAGCTATGACAAAAGTTCAGAAGTAAGTGATGTCTATATCTATTTTGGAAAAGCTGAGAATTCTATGAATCTCTTAAACAGAAAAGATATTATATCAAACAATGATCCTACAAATGCATTTGAACTAGGAATAGATGCAATAAAATATAGTTTTTACGCAAGAGATGGTGTTCGTATATTTGAAATGAAGTCTAATTTTAGATATTATTGGAGAGTTGATATAAGAGATAATACAGGAAAGATCATAACAGGATCTACTATATCATTTACTACAAAATCACCACCTCCACCAACATGTCAATTCAATGTAGAGTCTATAGCATCATCACCATTTCCAGCAAATAACTCACTTGGAATAAAATCACAAATAACATTAAACTGGATAATAAGGAAAGAAGAAACTATAAAAGACATTGTATTTTCCTCAGATAATTATGTAAATAATATGGATGATATTCCAAGAAATCTTCCAAACAGACCAGATGGACAATGGTATTATGTAAACAGTGGAAGATATCCTATACAATATAAATGGGTTTCTGATAACACTCTTGAACTAAAAGATCTAGCAGCTTATACAAATTATTATTGGCGTGTTAAATCATACAACTGTATAGGTTCTTTGTGGAGCTTTTCAACAAATACCTTTTCGACAACCCCACCAAGTTCAGGAAATCAGACAAACACAACCTTACCATCAAACCAAACAAATAATACAACACCAAACAACACCTCTAACACTGAAAATATTCTTAAAGAAAGTTTATGGACAGAGATAAACGATGCCTCAGGAAATATAGAAAAGAAATTTGAAAACAACATGCTTACTATAACAAATTCTTTGGATCCTAGATCTCATTGGATATACAACATGAATACAGACAAAGCAAACCAACTTAGATATAAATATCCAATTGGCTCAGGTGATTTCAGCATAAGTTTTGATATGGGTTGGAAAGATGACAGCATAGGAGACCTGATGATTGCCCAATTAGGTATAGTTGACAAGAACGGAAAAATAATAGCAATGGCAGGTCATATGGATGGTAATGCAGACGTATATGGATATTTCTATGCAACTATTGCTGATGGATCTGCATCTGGAAAAGTCTGGCAATCAAGTAATAAAGAAAGTTCTGGAAAAGCGGCATTTATTATAGAAAGAAAGGATGGAATAATTAAGATATACAAAGCTGGTGTAGAAATAATTAGCAGTGGAAATAATGAAGAAGTTAGTTATATAGCAATAATAACCAGCAACCACATGCACTACAATTTTGGAACAGCATGGTTTGAAAATCTTACTATTCAAAACACTACAACATCAAATAATTCTCAAAATACTCCTCCATCAAATAGTGTAAACTATACAGATAGTGCATATACAAATCAGGCAGCATCACAAATAAATCAAGCAACTATAATATGGCATCCTATAAAAGAACTAGATAGTGGGATAATACTTGAAATAGGTCAATTGCTTTCAGCAGTATATTCAGGAGCTACAAGCACTTATAAAATAGATGTATATAAAAACAATGCTTTGTTTTATACAGGAACTGTAACAGGCAATTATCCATGGACAACAACACTTAAACCAAATATAACATACAAAAAATCAGATGTAATAAAATTTGTGATAAATAGTGATAAAAATTTCTATATAACAGGACAAGATATAAAACATTTTGAAAGTTCAACAGGCAACGATCCTTACTTCACAATAATTTACACAAACATAATAAGTCCTCCAGTAAATACAAATAACCCTCCAAAAGCTGTATTAAAAATAGACAAAATAGAAGCATATGCCCTAGAAGACATTTCTTTAGACGCATCATCGAGTTATGACCCAGACCAAGGAGACTCAGTTAAAAAATACGAATGGAAAGTTGACAATGTTTTATTCAGCAATTCACCTAAACTAAATGCAAATTTTGCCGTAGGCAACCACATAATATCCCTTACAGTTTATGATTCTAAAGATCTTAGCAGCACAGTGTCAAAGAATATAACAATAGTACAAGCTTACATACCATTAGAGATAAACGATGCACGAGAATCTATAGGACCTATAAAGTTTGATTATAGATTAAATGTATCATCAATAAAATTGTATATAATAGATCAAAATCCTATAGGATTTTCAGTAGAAAATTACTCAACAAAAGATGTGTTAATCACACTAGACAATCCAGAGGAAAGAGACAGAAATGTAACAATAAGAGTGAACGATAACGATACATATATTCTAATAGATGGAATAATACCAGAAATACGTTATACAGAACTTAACAAAACTATCAAATCAAAAGGATTTTACCAATTTATATTCAGATATTATCCTAGTAACAAAACAATTAACAGCATGCAGAAATATGTGTATATATACGACACAAACAGAAAAGGAATTTTATTAAATAAAACAATTTCTTTCAACTATAATATTGTAAATCAGTCCACCTATCTTGATATATGGTGGAATAAATTTAAGGAATTGGTAGATGGAAAGAATGAAAGTTATATAGATATATTCTCAAAAAGAGTTTTGGAATCATCTCTAAACCCTGATAGAATAGATTATCAAATAAATGCAACAAAAAAATGGTTGGCAAAAACATATGGATATACAGAACCGTATTTTGAAGCAATGGTATTAGACAAAATATCAAATTTTCTCGGTGTAAAGATAGAATATCCTCTATCAGATGTGACGGATTTTTTTGATGAAATACAAGTGCTTATAAATCTTGCAAAACAAGGTAAGCCAAATAACACTACCTCGATATCATCAGTACAACCAACAAATCTCCTATCACAAAACTTCACAGAATCCGATGACGGCGGAAAAATAACATATACAAATTCTGTAAATGGTCTATCAATAACAGGATCTCCAAGTGCTGGTCAAGGTACAAGAAAAGAATGGCTTTATGATATGGATTATGCAAAAGTAAACCAGTTAAGAATTTTGCAGAAAATTCCAGATAATGCTACAATAACTGCAAAAATATCATGGAACACCGCAGATGGAAGCTACGGCGGTCTAATTCTTGGAGGAATAGGATTTGTAGATAATAGCGGATATTTGCATGATTTTGTAGGAATTGATGATGATAGTGGAACTAAAGGATCTTATGGTTCTGTAGGAGCAGTTACAAGAGATTATATAATAAACAGAGGGTACAATGGAGATTCATGGTCTTTTGCACCTAAAGAACAAACTGATAAAGGATCTGCTTTGTTAAAATTAGAAAAAAATGGAAACAAAGTAAAAATATATATAAATAATTCTTTAGTAAAAGAGCATGAAATAAAAGGAAATATTTCAGGACTTGCAATAGCATCATCAGCGCATCTTCATTTTCCTTTTGGATTATTTAAAATAGAAACCTTGGAACTCAAAGACAATTCAATTACGTCTATATCAAACAACTCAGCCCAAATAAACACAACTTTGATAATAAATCAAAGCATCATAAATCTTCTTGATAGATCTTGGAAAGAAATAGGTGATGGAAAAAAGGTTGTCTGGAATAAAAATATATCACGTCTTGAAATAACAGATTCGCTAGGATCTTTTGAAATAGGAAAAGAATTTTTATACGACATGGATTATACAAAAATAAATCAATTCCAATGGCTTGGAAACATGCCAAATAATGTAAATATAACAGCAGATATAGCATGGGATACCCCTGATGTAAATGGAAAAGGAGGAGCACTTGAAGGAGGAATAGGATTTATAGATAATAGTAGTTTATTCCATGATTTTGTAGGATTTAGAGATGGTCCAGATCTAGGAAGATTTGGATATCTAGGAGCAGTTACAAGAGATTATATACTAAAAGGAGACTACAGAAGTGAGCCTTGGACAGAAGTTGGAACAAACAACCCATCAACAAATCAACAAGGATCTGCCACAATAAAACTCCAGAAAAATGGAAATCACGTAAAACTAATAATAAATAATAATTTAATTAGAGAACATGATATTCAGGGAAATATATCAGGAATAGCATTAGGAACAACAAATTATTTAGACCAACCATTTGGAACATTTTGGATTAAAAAACTAGAACTACAGACAGATTATAAATCAAATGAAACAGGAAAGAATAATTCAACCACAAGCAACATTTCTACGGAAAATATTCTGTTAAAAGAAACTCTTTGGGCAGAAGTCGATGATGTATCAGGAAATATAGACAAAGTATTTGAAAATGGAAAACTTACTATAAGAAATTCGTTAGATCCAAAATCTCATTGGATATACAACATAAATATAGACAAAGCAAACCAATTAAGATACAATTATTCTATAGGAAGTAACGACACGAACATAACATTTAGCATGGGATGGCAAGATGATGGTATAGGAGACTTAATGATTGCTCAATTAGGTATAGTTGACAAAAATGGAAAAATAATAGCAATGGCAGGTCATCTAGACGGAACTTCAGAAAACTATGGATATTACTATGCAACTATTGCTGATGGATCTGCTTCTGGAAAAGTCTGGAAACCTATAGCTACAGAAAAACAAGTCAATGGAAAAGCGTCATTTTCCATAGTGAGAAAAAATGGCATAATAACAATATACAAAGATGCGCTAGAAATAGTTAGCAATGAAAATAAAGAAGACGTTATGTATATAGCTATTATAACAAGCAGCCATATGACATACAATTTTGGAACAGCATGGTTTGAAAATGTTGCTATTCAAAACACCACATCATTAAACACAATCGCAATTTGCCCATCACTATACGATCCAGTATACGGAACAAAAAACAGCCAGGCAAAAATATACAATAACAGATGCTTTGCAGAACAGGACAATGCTGTAGATATAGCAAGCATAAAGTCTCAATGTAAATAATTTATGATACTCAAAAAAACTCTCTGTAAAAACATCAGAAAATAACATATACTATACTAACTATTCAAAAAATTTGCTTAAATAATTTCTTAGATAAGATCTATTGTGGTTATAATATGTCATATGTATTTAGAACACTAGCGCTTCTAGTATTATTATCAGCTCTATTTTTGGGAATAGGATTCTTTTTTGGAGGATTTTTAGGATTGACAATAGGTCTAGCTATTGCTATAACAATAAATTTTATAACATACTGGTTCTCAGACAAAATAGTTCTTAAAATATATGGAGCAAAACCTTTGAAAGACAAGAAGATAAATGATATTGTAAGAAAACTAGCAGAAAAGGCAAATATACCAATGCCAAAAACATATTTAGTAGATATGGATGTTCCAAATGCTTTTGCAACAGGTCGTAACGAAAAGAATGCAGCAGTTGCAGTAACAACAGGTCTTGTAGATAGATTAACTGATGATGAAATAGAAGGTGTTTTAGCACACGAACTATCTCATATTAGACATAACGATATTCTAGTAAGCAGCATTGCAGCGACAATGGCATCTGCAATAACATGGGTAGCTTACATATTTTTATTCACAGGAGACGATGAAGGAGGAAATATCATAGGACTTTTATTAGCATTTATTATAGCTCCAATAGCAGCTTCCATTATACAACTAGCTATCACAAGAAATAGAGAATATTTCGCAGATCAAGGAGGAGCTGAGCTAACAAATCCTATGTATTTAGCGCACGCCTTAGATAAAATATCAAAAGCTGGAAAAGTTAAAGAAAGCCGTGGCAGCAACGCAACAGCTCATATGTTTATAGTAAATCCTTTCTCAGCAAAATCTTTGAGCAGCTTATTTAGTACACACCCTCCAGTAGAATTGCGTATTCAAAGATTGAAAGAAATGGCAAAGAACAAAAAATAAAGAATACTTATTTATTTAAGTCTTAAAAAATAGTATCCATATGCATACTTTAAAATATTCTCAAGCAAGCAGCATACCACTTTCAGGATCTTACTTAGATCCTATATTAATTGCAGTTTCTTGCGATTTATCAGAATATATATCAAAACCACAAAGAGATAACCAAGAAAGACTCTTGGCAAAGTTATATTCTGATAATGACTTATACACAGCTCTAAACAGCATATCTTTTGGAAAAGCAAATCCAAAATCAAGACAAGTACTGGCATTAGTTACTGAAGGTATTGAGAGAAGAATATATACAAGAGCAGATCTTCTTGCAGCAGTTTTATCATTTGATACTATTAGACTACAATCTACTCTTCAAAAAATAAGTATAGGAGATTATGATCCAAAAAATCCAGATATCAGAAAAAGATTAAAAGAAGGTTTAAAAAGAGAGCTCATAAATATAAGAGAATTAGAAATAGCAACACACAAATACAATGAAGTCAAAAGCAAAAGATGATATCTTGTGATACTATGAATCCAACAAATATTCCTAATAGATATATATACCAAGCGTATGAAGATGTAAAAAAAGGTCGATTATATCCAAGTGGCTATATTAAAAAACTTCTCGCTCAAGGAGTTGAGAGAAATATCTATAGCACAGTAGACATAATAGAAGCTGTTCTTTGCTATGACAGAAATAACGCAATTTGGCTAGTAAATAGAGTTAAGAATGGAAAGGCAAACCCAGAATCTATTGCTGTAAAAGTTAGACTAAATGAAGCAATACAAAGAGGCTTTGTAAAACCTAGTTTAGTATTTGAAGCAATAGGAGAGTGTAGATATGATGATATTAATGAGCAATATAAAAGATGATGCTAGAAAATAAGCTTTAATAGTTTAGAACATTATTTCTCTAATTAGAGTTGAATTATATGGCAAAAAAAGATTTAGGACCAGCTGGTAAGCGTTTATTTGAAAACGTTTTTGTATGTTTAAAATGTCATGCTAAGATAAGAAGCCAGACAGAAAAAGTAAAAAGAAAGCTTGTAAACTGCAGAAAATGCGGTTCTAAAGATCTTCGCCCAAAGGCAAAAGAACGAAGAGGAGCTAAGTAAAGTTTAAAAATAGAATTTACATAATAGTTGAGCCAGAAAAAGTCACAACGCTTTCTTAGATAATAACCAAGTAAATTAATAATATTTAACTACTTAAAAGAAAATAAGATTTATAAACTTAATGGTCAATTAAATATATGGCTAATGTATTATATGTACCTGACGGAAATAGAAGATTTGCTAGACAGAGAGCAATACCTTTTTCTGATGCTTATTTATTAGGAGGACAAACTCTAAAAGAAGCTGCAAAAGCTTTTCTAACTTGTGGAAATGCCGATACGTTAGTATATCACGCTACTTCAGCAGGAACATACAGTAGAATAGATATAACACCTAAAATAATAGAAGGTGCTGCAACTAGAATTTTTAGAGATCTTCTAGAAGAAAATTTCTTTAAAAGAAACAATATTAGATTTTTGTTAGCAGATAACGGAAATAATTTACCTTCTAGACTACTAGAAGTTGCTAGAGATCTTGAATATTCTTCACTAGATGGAAAAAAGACAGTTATAGTTCTAGCAGGTTACTCTTTCAGTAGTGGAGAAGAAATAGTAGTTGGAGACAAGGCAATAAAACCAGATAGTTTTGATTTAACAGTTAATCCTGGATATGGAGAAGACTCTATAACACAAGACAAAGGTTCTACTTTAGTCACTTTAAGCAAACTAAATCCACAAGTAACAGAAGAAGATCTTAGAAGAATTTCTAAACACTTATAATGATTTCTAAATAACAATCAAAGCTCCTATTAAAAAAGCCAACAAAGCCAAGTTCATCCCTAACTTTACCATTTTTGCAGAAGTATTGATATTAGAAAATACAGCCATCAAAAATACTAGATCAGCTATAGTAACAACAATCAAATAAGGCCATTTGAACAATCCTAAAATAAAAGGAGCTATACTCAATACAACAGCAAGGAAAATAAATATAGAACCTATCATCTTAGCTTTAACAACTCCGTATTTTATAGCAAGGCTTCTAACACCTTCTTTCTTATCACCAAGAACATCCTCACAAGTTTTGTATATCTCTCTAGCCATGTTTGCCAAGAAAGCTAGCAATGCCAATATAACTACCCCTAGAAAGTTAAAGTTTATAAGACCTCCATATATGAAAGTAAGACCTACCAAAAAACTTACCACAATATTTCCAACAAGCATAATTTTTTTCAGCTTAGCAGCATAAACATACAGTAATATTGTTGCCAAAACAGCAACACCAAATGCATATATGTTAACAAAATACGCAAATGCCAATCCAACAACTGCCAAAATAACTCCATATATATTAGCCACCTTCAAAGATATTTTTCCAGAAGGTAGAGGTCTTTTAGGCTTATTGATCTTATCAATTTCAATGTCAAATATGTCATTAAAAACCATTCCAAAGCTGCTTATAAAAAATGTAGCAAGCATTGCAAATATCAACTGTAAAGAAGGTACTAAATTAGACAAAGAAACTAATCCAGCAACCAAAGCAGCTATGTAAACTGCCACCATGCTCATTACGCCATTAAAAGGCCTAGTAATCTTCAAATAACTGAGAAAACTCATTACATTAGTAAGACAAGAAGCTTTAAAAATTCAATAAGTAATTATGTATTAGCGATACTTATGAAAAAATATAATTTTACAGTGCTTATAGAAAAAGATGAAGATGGTGTATTTGTAGCAGAAGTTCCAGACTTAAAAGGATGTTATACACAAGGAGAAACTCTAGAAGAAGTAATGAAAAATATCAGAGAAGTTATTGAATTATGTTTAGAAACTCAAAAAGGAGAAATACATCCTCATGAATTAATAGGAGTTCAGAAAATTGAGGTTTCTGCATGAAATTGCCTGTTCTTGACAGTAGAAAGATCATAAAAATTCTTATTCTAAAAGGATATGATAAAATTGGACAAAAAGGAAGTCATGTACAATTCAAAAATAAAGAAGGCAAGATAATAACAGTTGCAACACATCCTGGAAAATCTGTTAGTAGAGGTCTTCTAAGAAAAATTATAAGAGATTTGGAAATATCTAGAGAAGAATTCATCAAACTTTCTGAAGAAATATAAGAACTATAAATTACAGAGAATCAACTAAAACAACAAATTAAAACTAACTTTAAGCAGCAAACAAATATCTTTCTAGTTCAGCATGATCTTTAGGAACAACAGCTCCCCATCTGCTAGCTAAAGCCTGTTTTTCTATGTCTGTTGCCATAGGAGCTGCAATTAAATGTCCTTTAGGTAACAAATCTGCTACAGGACCATCATCTTTAGAATCATTTCCAATATAAAAAGTCTTATTAGGGTCTAATCCAAGTCTTCTCAAAAATCTTTCTTCAAAAGTCGCTGCTTTCTTTTCATATATATCAAGAGTAAATCCTTTGCATCTGCCGTTTACATTCAACAATTGATTTCCTACAATAATATCAAAAACATCAGATCTTCTTAACTCATTTAACACCATTCTTATTCCATCTTCATAGCCAACAGACAAAATACCTGTATTAACGCCATTAGAATGAAGATCTTCTATAACCCTCAATAATTGAAGATCAACTTGTCCTGAAGATTCTCTGGTATACTGGTAAACTTTACTTTTTACATATTCAGTTGGGTATCCTCTTATAGCTCCATTAAAATGTTTATAAACATCTGCTAAAGAACCTTCTCCTTTACTATAAGCAGCTAAAGCTTTTTCAGTTCTTTTTTTAGCAACAAGCAGTTTGCCTAGATTAAACAATTCAAAAACATATCCTCGTTTAAGACCTCTTATAGTATCTGCTAGTATTCCATAACCAATTGCCTTATTCTGATCAGCTTCTGAAGCTGTTGTAATAGATCCATGAAAATCTGAAATCAAGTTTGACATTACCTTTTAGTCAACCAAAGTCTTTTTAAATAGCACAAAGCATTTATTCTTCTTTCCATATCCCCATTGGTAACATGCCTGATTTACCACACATCTAGCCATTTCATAGCTAGCTGAAAATTCTCCAGCATTTTCTAAAATTGTACCAGACTTCCGGTGATATCCAAGAATATTTTCCATTCTTCTAAGATCAGCATCTACAAGTCTTACATCAATTCTATAACATCAGAATTGTATCTAAGAATAGCAACAACGTCTCCATTATCTATTTTAGTACTAAAAGATCTAACACCTGAATAATTCATAACTAAATCTAATCCAGAAACCTATTAAACCTCTCCCTGATCTTAGATATTATGATCCTAGAAAAAATAGAACTTGATAACATATCTATAGAAAAAAATCTAATAGAAGTGGATTTCTCTATAGAAGACCTAGACATTTTTGCAGAAAAAAAACTTATAGAACAGCACTACAAATCCCTAGATTATATTGTCCTTAATGGAGAAGATTTTGAAAGTAATATGGTATTTTTTCTCAAAGATGAATTTATCTATCTTGATCCATATATAAAAGTCAAGATAGGAAAAGCGAAGAAATGTGACGAAGAATATACAAAGCTTCTTATAAACTATATGGGATATGAAACAATAGAACATTTGCTATATTTGTGCAGACTATGTTCATATTTAGGAGGCCCTGGTTTCCCAGATTTTATAGTTCTTAACAAAAAATCAAAGCAATTTGTTCTGGTCTTTGTAAAAGAAGATCTCCTTATAGAAAACGTCTTCTTTTTAGCAGTCTCAAAACTTTTAGGAATTTCTATAATTCCAGCAAACATAAAGAAAAATGATAGCAAAGACTTTATTGAAATAAACATAAAAGAAGCTTTTGAAAATGAAATGAAAAAAGAGCGGTTTACAAAATACTCAGCAGATTTAGAATTATACTTGCATAAATTAAACACAGAAAGAAAAGCTCCAAATTTCCATGATGAAATAGAATTCATCAGAGAACAGATGTATAAAATGCCTTTCTTACTTATAAGAAAATGGGTAAAGGATGGAAAAGCAACAAAAGAAGATCTTATAAGATCTTGCGAAGAATTTCAGAGCTCTTTAACAAACATGAGAATTCTGATAAACACAATAAAAGATCAGACAAATAAAGATCCTATGTATGTGGCATTTGGAAAAGGAAAAGACGAGCCAACCATAAAAAGTAAATACGAATATATAATGAATAAATTTGAGCTAGGAGAATCCAGAACCAAAGAAATCATGGAGCTTTTCATATAGAAAATAATGTCTTAAAAAGATTTCTACAAACATATATTTATGAACCTGGATGCTATAGGTAAGTTTTATGGTATGTTAGCACATAGTGGATTTGATCCTACAGATTCTAACGACTTCACAGATAGAGAAGCTAATCGTACACAATACATAAGATCATATAGAAGAAATGAAGCCATTGTTGCAGATGTATTATTAGTAGAAGATAGAATTGACGGGACAACAATTTATTTTACACAAATAAAATATCAAGATGGTATAGCATCAACAAACATAAAAATCGGAAAAATTGATAACGATGGTAATCCAATATCAGAAGAATCTGCTGAACTACTAGAACATCTTAGAAGATATGAAAAAGATTATTGAAATGAATTATTTATCAAAATCCTTATGTATCAAAGAAGCCTCCACACCTTTCTGATTAAGATATTTTGGGTCTTTTCTCTTATTATAAGGAACTTCTGCAGGAGAAGATAATTTGAAAAATACAAGCTTACATATCTTCATTCCAGGATGTATTAGCACAGGAAGCTTACCAACATTTGTCATCTCCAAAGTAAGTCTGCCTGAAAATCCTGGATCTACAAATCCAGCTGTAATATGGACAACCATACCAATTCTTCCAAGAGAACTCTGACCATCAACATAAGCAGCTAAATCATCAGGTATTGTTACACTTTCCTTAACATGACCTAGGACAAACTCACCTGGATGTAAAATAAATGTATCATTTTCAGCCAAAGTAACTGTTTCAGTGTTATCAATTGGTTCCCTAACATCTATGTAAGGATGCTTTGTCATCTTAAAAATTTTGAACTCGTTTCCTAAGCACAAATCAACCCAAGCAGCCCTTATTCTACTCTCATCAAAATTTTCAATAAAAAGCTTTCCAGATTTAAGGTGCTCTTTAATGTCCCTATCAGATAGAATCATACTGTGATTATCTTCATAGAAACTTAAATAAAGAATTAATTTGCAATAGTTTGACCATTAGGTTTATAAATATCTATATCTTAATATCATAATGAAGAAAATGGTAATCGTAGCTATTATTGCAATAGTAGTCATTGTAGGAATAATAATATCAGCATTTTTATGGTTAGGATACATAAGTCCTCCTTCAAATGTAGCCACTTTGATAATAGAAAAAGGTAATGTAGAAATAAATTCTGGGAATTCGTGGATCACGGCAAAAAATAATTCTCAGCTAAAGGAAAAAGATTCTATAAGAACCTTGGAAAATTCAAGAGTAAATATAGTATTTTTTGAGTCTAGTGTTATTAGACTTGATGAAAATACGGAAATTTCTCTAGAAAAATTAGATGAAACAAAAAGATCTATTCAATTACTTCAAAACTCAGGAACAACATGGAACAAAGTTCTAAAATTAAGCGGTGTTTCAAGTTATGAAATTCAAACACCTTCTGCAATAGCTACAGTAAGAGGGACATCTTTTGCAATAAATGTTAAGGGAAATGAAACTAACATATCATTGGTAAATGGCAGTCTTCAAGTAAATAGTTATGAGCTAATAGAGAATAAAGACAGAAAAATGGAAAAAAAATATATAGCAACTGAAACAATGGTAGAAAAAGAATCTGCATGGATAGGCAAAGGATCCAGAGAAATAAAGAAGATGCCATTGAAAGGAAATAACTGGATAGAAGAAAATCAAATAAAAGACAGAAGATTTATAGTAGAAAAAGCAGACAATCTAATTGAAAAGTATAGAAATATAATAAATATAGCAAAGTCTAGAAACAATCTCAGTGATGAACAAATAAGACAATATGTAATAGGATATGTTGAAGGAAGGTATACAATAAAGAAGGCTATTGAAGAAGGTATTATATCGGAATCTGACATGGGATTAATGCCAGAGGAGCTAAAAAGATCAGAAGGCATTGGAACAGAATAATAGGTATTTGTAATGGAAAGAAGAAACAATATATCTTTATTATATGTTTTAATAATAGCGTCAGTTCTTTCTGTATTATTCTTATTAGGAGTTTTGTACAATCAAAATATATCTATAGTAGATTCAGTTTATGGAAGAGATAACCCATCAAATGAAATAATTATAATTGCTATAGACGACAAAAGTATAAATGAAATAGGAAGATGGCCATGGAACAGATCTGTATTCTCTGATATAATAAACAAGATAGATAACAATGCAAAGTTAATTCTAATTGATGTGGGATTTTTTGAAAAATCTTCTGAAGACAAAATTTTATCAAAGTCTTTAAGTGAAAAAGTTCTTCTTATAGGAGAATATATTGAATTTGAAGAAAATGAAGGAGAAATATACGGTAAAGATTTATTATTGTCAGTTGTAGGTAATGCATCTTCTCATATAAACTTATTTACAGACAAAGATGGCATATCAAGATCTATTCCTCTGTTAATCAAAGGTGATAAGTCGCTTAAAGCTTCTTCATTAGTTGTAGCTGAAAAATACCTTGAGAGAGATGTAAAAATAGAGAATAATAAAATGTTTGTAAATTTCTTTGGTCAACCAGGAAGCTTCAAAAGAATACCAATAGCAGACATCTATTATAATAGAGTAAATGCTAGTATATTAGATGGAAAGATTGTTTTGATTGGGTCTACTGCAAAAGATCTGCATGACGATGTTTTAACACCTGTTTCTTCTGGAGTTCTTATGCCAGGTATAGAGTTTCATGCAAACGCAATACAAACGATAATAGAAGGTAAATATTTGTATCATCAAGGAATAGAAGTTATACTAATAATATTCTTATTTTCATTAATAAGTTGGATTATATTAACAAAGTTTAGGATAATAACATCGACTATACTAATTTCTTTATTATTCATAGGGTTAATAATTTCAGTTATTTTTATGTTTTATCAAGGAGTAATTATAAACATTCTATACCCAACAATAACCATTGTTTCTGTATATATTTTTATGGTTATATTTAGATATGTCTCAGAAAAACGCCAGAGAAAATGGGTAACATCTATTTTTGGAAAATATGTACCAAAAGAAGTTGTTCAAGAATTACTAAAAAATCCTGATAAAGTAAATTTAGGAGGAGAAAGAAAAGATGTTGTCGTGATGTTCTCTGACATAAGGGGATTTACAACAATGTCAGAAGAAATGAATCCTGAAGATGTGGTAGAATTTCTAAACAAATATCATTCATCTGTGACAAACACAGTAATGAAAAACAAAGGAATAGTTATAGACTATATGGGAGATGGAGCAATGATTCTGTGGGGAGCACCTATAGAGCAAAAAGACTCTACATATCTTGCGTGCAAGTCAGCTATAGAAATGAAAGCTGCATTAGAAGAAATAAGCAAAAAAATAGGAAAAGACCTTAAAATAGGTATAGGAATAAACAAAGGCCATGCTCTTGTGGGAAATATAGGGTCAGAAGATAGATTTGGATATAGTGCAATAGGAGACACTACAAACACAGCAGCAAGATTTGAAGGATTAAATAAAGAGTATGGAACATTGGTGATAATAAGCGAATCAGTATACCAAGAGGTAAAGAGTTATTTTATAGCAAGAGAACTAGATACTGTACAGGCAAAAGGAAAAAATAAACCAACAAAAATATTTGAATTATTATGCAACAAAGAGGATAATAATGCTAAAAAATTTGAAGAACTTAAAAAAATGTTTGAAGCTGCATTAGAACTTTATAAAAAAGGTATGTGGAAAAAGGCTATAAAAGAGTTTGAAAATATTATCAAAAAATATCCAAACGACAAACCCTCTAAATTATTTATAGAAAGAGCAAATGAATTTAAAAAGAAAGGTATATCAAATGCAGGAATTCACAAAATGACTAAAAAATGATGTACAATGAAACCACATTATGTTTTTCTCCTCATTTTAAATTCATTTAGAACTAATTTACCTAATGTCATTTGATCCAAACGAAGCGTGTAAGTTTAAGCTAATATAATGTAAGCATTAACGAGCTAGCTGAGAGCGGAAGGGTATGATAATTATGTTTGAACCAATATACCGTAAAGATTCTGGATCTAGCAACAGTTTAATATCAGGAAATTCAGATAGCGACATAGCAATAGTTACTCTCTGGTCAAAGGCAAAAGATGTTGCAGCACGGATAGATTCTAAAAATTACTGCGTATTAGGACAATTATTCTCAGCAGAGCGTGGACTAGACTTGCTTGCAAGAAACCTTTTAGCAAATCCAGGTATAAAGAAAATCGTTGTAACTGGTATAGACTTTTCAAAATCAGGCATAGTTCTTTTAGATTTTTTCAACAACGGCTTTGAAAAAGGTGTTGCTGATGTAACAGAAAAACCTTGTTGGAAAATAAAAAGCAAATACCAGGGATATATAGGATTAGATATTCCAGAAAGCGACTTGAATACTTTAAGAGAATCTATAATTGCAGTTCGTTCTACAGACATAGCAAACTTTGACTTCTCATCGTTAAAAACACCTTTAATTTCAAGAGAGAAAAAGATATTTTTAAAACCAGAAGAAACATCAAAACAATATATTGGAGAATATACAGGTTATACTATAAGAGGTAAAACAATAGCAGAAGCATGGCTTAAATTATTGGACGTAATAATGAAATTTGGAAAAGTTTCAGGAACCCATTATGATGACCAGCAAAAAGAAGTCATGAATTTATTATCAATAATATCTGACGAAGATCCATACAATTTCTTTATTCCAGACTATCTTCCTTGCGACGAACAAAGAATCAAAGAATATATTCCAAGAATAACCAGAGATGTAAAAGGAATAGATAATTATACATATGGAAGCAGAATGCGATCATGGTTTGGAATAGACCAAATACAAAATGCTACAGCTAAACTAATAAGAGAGCCAATATCAAGAGCTGTTGCAATAAGCTTATGGGATCAGCAAAAAGATCTTACAATTGGCGGCTCACCTTGCTTAAATCATATATGGTTTAGAATAGTTGACAATAAGCTTCATATGACCTGCGTATTCCGTTCGCATGACATGTTTGAAGGATATCCAGAAAATCTTTTTGGACTAAGAATGCTACAAGAAGAAATTAGACTTACTGTAGTCAAAGGCCTTATGGATAAAGGAACTCCAATGGAAATAACTCTTGGCAATCTTTGTATTCTATCACAATCAGCTCATATATATGGCGACTCATGGGAACACTGTGAAAAAGTTACTGAAAAATACTTGAAAAAATATACATATCATCTGGCAGATATGGATCCTCGTGGTAATTTCATAGTATCTATAGAAGGTAATGAAATAGTACTAGAACACACTGCACCAACCAGACAGACGCTTGGTATTTATAGGGCAAAATCATATTTTGAAATGATGCGTATTTTAACAGAAGAAAATATAATTTCTCTAATACCGCATGCAATAGATATAGGCTCAGAGTTGCAAAAAGCAGAACTTGCAATAAAACTAGGAATCCACTATAATCAAGACCAACCATTAAACCTAGATGAAATAAAAAATGGTCAATTTCTTAGAGAAGAAACAAAAGCTTAAAAACTTTTTCCAACAGTCAAGATAATGGATTTACAATTCTCAGATGAAGAATATAGATTGCACCTAATAAAACATAATATTCTTATAGTAGATGATGAAGATTATAAAAGATATCTAGCAGGAGGAGTAGCATTAGCAAATGGGTTCTTTCCACAATATGCAAAAACTCCAGAAGAAGCGTGGAATTTACTAAATACAAGAAAATATGATCTACTAATTTCAGATAATTATATGCCAACAAAAGAAAAAGATCCTGAATTTGACTACGATACCAATACAGGATTACATAAACTAAAAGATTTTAGAGGAAATCAAGGATTACAACTTCTGAGAAGAATAAAAAGTACAGAAACTTTGAAAGATTTAGAAGTAATAATATATACAGGATCAGGAGAGAAAGAACAAACAATTGAGTTAGGAGGAATTTATGTTGGACAAAATTTACCATTATTAAACGAGATTCTAAGACAACGAAGTAATTTATTAAGAAATGTAAAAATACCAAGAACCGGTTATTGGAAATTTCTAAATCAAGAATAATTCTTAAGACGTTTTCGTAAAGTGTAGTACACAATACTCTATAACAGTCCTAGAACTTGCTACGCCTCCATGGATTTTACGTGTAGAAAGTCCTCCTTCAAAAGAATCTTCAGATGCTGTATACATAGCTCCATGAAAATTTACAAAACCTGTTATTCCTCCTTGCGTAAGAAATGCTATATATTCCTCTATAGGAACTTCCCGTCCATCTGCATATATTGCGGTTTTTCCCCTGTCTTTTCCTTCACCTAGAAGATATATCTTTACTTGAACATTCTGAGGAGGTCTTCCATTTTGTCCTAAAGCTCTTTTCATATAATGTCTCATTCCAAGAATATTGTAGTAATCTTTAAACACCTTACCAAATAGCTACTATAGTTATGGACAATACTAATTGAATCATATGGTTGTCCTAACTATATGTGAAGACATAATATGATACTCTAGATGGTTATGTCTTTCACTATAACTCCATTTAATTATCTTTTAAAAGTTTCATATTCAAGCGACGCGTGAGAGTGAAACGAGCTAGAGAAGCGCGAAAGCAATTAAACCAAGTTTTTAAAGTTTCATAAATAGTTAAAACTATCTAAAAATAATACTGTGATTAAAAATGTCTTTACCAAATGCAATGGATGATGAATTTGACGATTTATTTACTATAGAACTAGAAGACTGTGATGCATACAAGCTTCCTGAAGGAATATTATATATAGCACGTTCTGATCAATTCATGAGCATGGGATTTATAGAAATAGAAACTGGACAAGAAAGTACTAAGAAGTCAAGACCTGTAGCAGGTTATTTCAAGCAATTTGAAGGATCTTCTTCATTTAGAATATTTGACAAGAATGGAACAATAAAAGAAATAAATCTAAAAAAAGGAGAAATTCTAAAAGTAGATGAGAATCATGATTATATCATAAAAAGTACTGGAGATGAATGTATAATTTTCTGGAAATTCAATGGAGATGTTAGCGAAATCATTGAAAGTCTCAGAAAGCAGCTAGAAAAAATAACTGCAAAAGCTCGTCCAAAAAGCGGTTACAAAGAACTATACAAACAGCATGTAGAAGCAAGAAAATCCTTCTTCGATCGTTTTAAAAAATAAAAGTGATATTATGAAACTTTACAGAATCAATGCAGAGAAACCTAAGGGAAAGCTGAGCAAACGCGAAGAAGCATATATAAGAGCTAATAGAGCTACGCCTCCTTTAAAAGTAGATCAAACATACTTCATAGAAGCATTGACAATTGCAGATGCTTATGCTATTTTCTCTGGAAAAGGACACAGAGGAAGATTAGTAGATGTAAGAGAAGCTTTAGGAGAAGAATGTGCAGCATTTCGTTCAGGACAGTTCAAAAGCCGTAAAAGCGTAGATTACAGGCATCCTCTTATACATAGATATTCAACAAGAGAATTGCCTCAAAAGAGTCATATACAACCACAAATATCATATAGACAACAAGAACAACCGATTCTAAGATAGTATTATTATACAAAGAAATAAACTATTAAAACAACAAAGGCAAATATAGATAAGGTATTTTTAATGTCAGACTTTAAAAAAATAGCTGAATACATAGCAAAGAATAATATTCTTCCACGTGACTGCGAGTATCATACTTGGAGAGATGCATTAAACAAAGCTGCAAAGCCTCTAGGCAAAATGCGTATTCTAGTTCCTAAGTCAGACAAAATAGCAAGAATAGAATATATTTGTCCTGAATGCAAGAAATACGGTTATTTAGAATCACCATGGAAAAGACCTTTCTCATACAATTGTGAACATTGTAAATACATGATAAGAGTTCCAAAATTGAAAGAGCAGTTCAAGAAAGAAATGAAAAAAGCTAATGCAGCTAAAGATTAAATATTATTTAATTTATCTCGTGTGTGATATGTCCCCTTTATCTGAGAAGCAATATCGATTGCAATTTTCTTATTTTTTGGTACAATTTTAAACGCTACAACATCATCTGGAAGTATTGGCATATGAAGAGGAGTAGCTCCAGATAAAGATTCTATAACAACATCCCTAGACTTTTTCCTAAAATCTTCTCTCCTATCTCTATATTTATGATGAACAAGTTCGCCACTTTCATTTGATTCATGAACGTCTTTTGGAATAATTTGAACAACTACAGGAAACGATCTACCATCATAAGTAAAGTCAACTACAAAACTATACGCCCTAAATTTAGAATCTGGAAAAAATTCTCCTGCCAATTGAGACATATAATCTGGACTATACAGAAACCTTACTAGTTTAGATGCATATTCTCTTTCCATTTTAGATAAAAGACTTTCTTCACCCTTGATTCTAGCAAATACAGTTACTCCGTCATCATATCTGACAGCAGTTGCAACAGGAATTATACCAGAACCACATTCAGCACAATATCTACCATCAAAAGTCTGACTAGTATGGAGATCTAATCTATTTTCAAATTTATCTGAAATAGGTTCTTCTCTCTGAAAATAATGGCCATTTATACAAACTCCTTTTAACTCTAGATAAGTTTTAACAGGATCTGTGAGAAAAGGTCTTGCTATAACATCAATTGCAGTAACTGCTCCATGATATCGTAAAGCTAAATCTGCAGAATGACTACTAAGATAATCAGCTATAGTATTGACTCTGTCTGAACTTAACAAACCATAACTAGGAAGTAAATCATTTACTAAACCATCTCTAACAACATTAATTCTTCCTTGAAATTCTAAAGGTAAACTCATTGAACGCATTTAAGATTCACCAACTAGTACATACTTAACTAATTAGTTAAAAAGAATAATATATAAAACTATCACCTATTCCCACATTTATCCCAATGCAAAATATCTGCATACTAATAGAAATTAAGAAGATTTTCTTATAGGATTCAATCCTTTGGACTTACATGCTTCCTCAAAAGCTTTTTTCATAGCAGCAATATCCTCAACCACTAACTACTGACATCTACCCACTCTTTCTTACTGCTCTCCATTTTCCAATCTTTTAGCATACAAAAAGCGTCTCTTGCAGTATTTTTCTTTCGTATGTCTATAATTATTTCATCTCCTTCCATGAGATTGTGTTTTTTTACAATATCATCTGGAATTATTATTGCTATAGAACTTCCTAAGTGTCTGACTTTAAGTTTGGTTTGCATGGATTAACACCTAGTATAAATATATAGTAGAAATAACTATTTATAGGTAAGAAAATAGATCACTACCATTTCTCTATTTTAAGATTTGGTATCCTAGAAAAATGAGCGGCATTTCTTGTAATTAAAGTAGCGTTATTAGATATGCATATACCTGCTATCATTTCATCAACTACTTCTATATGATTTCCGTTTTTTTCTAAAAAATAATATATTTTAGTACTCTCTAACATACTCTTCTGATCGTAAACAAGTTTTATGTAAGAATCTACTAAACTTTTTGAAATATCATAGTATTTTTTGTTTTCTGTTAACAAAGCTCCAACAAGTATTTCTTGTTCATTAAATATTGTTGTCATTATAGAATCTTGATTTATAGTAAGCTCTTCTATTTTCTTTATAGCGTCATTATTTTTTCTTAAAATAGCAACAAGTAGATCAGAATCAAGGACTTTCATCAAACAACCTCTTTACTCTCTCTTTAAAATTATCATCCGCAGATTTTCTAAAAGCTTTCATTCTTTTAGTTACTTTTTCAAACTCGCTTTCAGACATATCACTCCAAGCTCCATAAAACCTGCTTATATCAGGTTTTTTTCTCTTTTCATCAACAAGCTTGTGAAAGAATTCACTAAAACTCTCATCCTTGCCTTTTGCGACTATAAGCTCATTATAAACATCCTCCTTTATCGTCAATGTCTTGAATCCCATAACAATCACTAATTATGTTTATGTTTAAACATATATTTAAAGATCTTCTATGACGTATTTAAAGAAAATAAGCCACTACAGAGTAGCAAAATCTTTATATACCAACCAAAGACATATAAGGTTATGCTACTCATGAATAACTACAAGTAAGTAATTACTTGTATTGGTTCTATAGTAGTATGTGTGGTGTAGATTTTCAATTGCAATGCAATTTGCAAAAACAATTGGATTTCTGCAATAATAATTTAACGGTGTCAATTATGAACAAATCAATAATAGCGATTTTAATGATAATGGCTTTTGCTATAGGATATTTAGTAGCAAACCCATTTGTATTATCAGCTCCGACAGAAGCTATTGTAGCTAACTTAGACGGAAAAGCTATTGAAAGAATATCACCACAAGACCATGTCAAGGAAAACCAAATTTTAGTAACATCTGAAAAAATAACTTTAGATATAAAAGATGCTTCATGGTCAACATTTACCGACACAAATTCAATGGATCCTGTTTTAGACAAAGGCGCAAACGGTATAGAAATAGCTCCTAAGAGCATTGATGATGTAAAAGTAGGTGACATAATCACATATAGATCAAAATACGGGTTAATAATTCATAGAGTAGTAAAAACAGGTTTTGATGAAAGCGGTTGGTATGCTCTTGTTAAAGGAGATAACAACCCTGTGAACGATCCTGACAAAGTAAGATTTGACCAAATACATGGTGTTTTGGTCGCAATAATATACTAAATGGTGATTGAAATGACAGATGGACAAAACAAAATAGGATATCTAAGACAATTAGATCATCCAGATAGCTGCAAAGGGTATGTAGCAAAAGCTATGGCAATAGACCAATATGGAAAAGCTGGAATAACCATACCAGACATTGCTGACGCAAATGACAGATTAAGACTAGACCTTAGACGTCAGAACTTAAGTATGAGTATGATTTAATTTTTTTAGATTATGTTTATAGAAAAATAAAAATAAGGTGAATAATATGATAGTATACATTTGGAAAGCAAATGAAGATATAAATCAAGAAGGAATGTGGAAAAAGTCTTCAGTAACTAGTAAACAAAATATACCAGAAGGATTTATTTTTGATAGATATCATAGAGATGGTAAAAGAACTTATAAAATAGATGATGAAGGTCTTTTGAGAAGAACTGATAAAGTAACTCCAGGAGAAACAAACATAAGTGAAAGTCCTGATAAAGAATACGCAATAAGGTGAATAATATGAATACATTAAGTAAAAGATTTGAATCAAAAAGAAGACCTCCAGGAAACAATCCAGAATCAGTGTCTATAAACAAAACAGCTTCATGGACTGACATCTTTTGGGATATAGAAGAAAAAGTAAAAATAGAAAATAAAGAATAATGGTGAATAAAATGGTTTTATCTGGAAGAAGATTTTTAGAATCAATAAGAACAGGATCTTTTGAACCATTAGAAAGAACTGCAGAATATCCTCCTTTAAATGGAAAGACGTATTCAAATGATTCTAACAATACAACAGTATCACCTCCAGGAAATAATGGTGTACCTGTAGCAACAGCAGAAACTTATAATTCTATTCCGTGGAATAACATTAAAGATGGATATGATACTGGTCCAGGAAGATCACTAGGATCCGCTACTGAGTCACAAACAATGTCAAGAAGAGAAGCTATGCAAACTATGGGATGGCTAGGAGTGCTTGGATATATGATATATAAAGGAGCTGTTGAACCAAGACCTAAATCAGATAAACCAGCAATAGGATTCAAAAACAATGTTTATCGCGTAGTATTCCCAGAATATTCTCCAGCTACAATATCTAGAAAAAAGATAGAAGCGCAAAAAACAATTTTAATAGCACAAGATCCTGTAAAAAAAATGAAAACAATTGCAGCAAAACATAAGAAAGCAATAGAATCAGATCTTAAAAAGCATGGAGCAGATCCAAGATATTTAGAAGCATTAACATTTCTAGCATACGATAATATGTCTGACCCAGATACTGAAATAGAAAACATTGCTCATCAATTAGGAGAAAATAGAAGAGTTTTTGGAAGAAATAACACATTTGATATACTTGCATATCGTATAGGAAATGAAAAAGTATCAGAACTTGTAGAAGCATACCTATCAGGTCATAGAGCAATTGATATAGGAAAACGTAATTTGACCTATGCTAAAGTTAGATTTGCTAGTGCTCCATTTTCAGCACATCCAGATGTATATAATATGCTTCATGATTCAACAATATTTGAAGAAGGAAGTATGGATTATCCTTGGAAAGTTGTTGCAGTAAAAGAGCTTTTCGATGAATTACACAAAGATCCAAAAGCAGTTGAGAAGCGTGTAAAAGACTACAGAAATCCTTCTAAACCATCAGGATCAATAGTAGATTTTGCAAAAAGACATTCATCTAACAGATTAGTGTCAAGTTTTATGAAAAATTGGGTTGTTAATTTAGACGAACCAGAAAAAGAACAGTCAGAATACTTAGCATTGCCAACTGATGAAAATAAATTTAGTTATAGAACACAAGAACAACTGCAATTACCAATGGAAGATATAGGAATGGTAATGGCTGTATCATCTTTGACAAGATTTGAATCACATACATCTCCATTAAATATACGTACAGATGGAGGAAAAATAATAGTTGAGTCGCATAATTGTCCTGATCAAGTTAAAGGATTGGAATATGTATTAGCCAGATTTGCAGACATGAATTATATAAAATATACTAGAGAAGGAGATAATTTCAGAGTCAGTAGAACTGGAGATGATGAAGCTACAGCATATTTCAAAAGAATTTACAGATTATCAAGGCGTGGATAAGTGGTAAAAATGAAATACAAAGCAGTTTTTTGGGATATTGATGGAACAATGTATGACAATTCTGGAGGAATTCCAGAAAATGAAAGAGATGTATTATCATTTGATAGACCATTGTCTAAAGTTCCAAAAGGTCTTAAATATTGGGTTCCATATCATAGATTAGCTGACTTGATGAGACAAATTCCAAAAGATAGACAAGGAGTTATCTCAAATGGATATGACCAACTTCAAAGAGATAAATTACGTTTGCTAGGACTAGATGCTTACATAAATCCAAATTTAATATTTACATCTTATGGAGAAGCAGAAAAAATTCTCAATAATCCAGATCATCCATTATTAAGTTGCGCTGGTAGTGATCCAGAATATTATATGCATAACTTAACACAAAAAACACAAAAACCTGAATTATACATGTTTCAAAGAGCTTTAGATGAAACTGGATTTTCTGCTGAAGAATGTGTAATGATTGGAGATGGTTGGCAAGATCTTGTAGGTGCAAGAAATGCTGGAATGCAAACAATATATATAGGCACAACAAAGCATTTACCTTGGGATGAACGTAAAACTCTTCTTAAAGTATTGAGAAATTCAAGGTTTAAACCAGACTATAAAATTAAAAAAGGAGATATAGAAGCTCTAACTAGGTTATTGATTTAGAAGTAATATAATGATAAAAGAGATAAAATAAAAAAGTGATTTAACATGAACATGTCAAGAAGGAATTTTTTAAGAACAGGTGCAATAGTTGTAGCAGCTACAGCTTTAGGAACATCTCTTTTAAATTCACACGATAGTAGCTCTTCCTATATTCCAAGAGAGCATATAACAAAAATGTATAGCATGACTCCAGAGCAATTAGCTCATGATATAAATATTTTAAGAAAAGAATATAAATTAGACATACCTAGAATAAATGATAGTACAGAATTAGCAAACTTAGTAAGAATAATGTATTTTGAAGAGGAATTTTACAAACATAACGATCCTAAACATCCTGAGTTCAATGATCAATATTTCTATGATAGTTTCAAAGGAATAGCAGATGTTATTTTAAATAGAGTATTGTTTGCTCAAGATAAATTATATCCTGTAACAAGCAAATTAGCATCTGATCCAGCTTTACTAGGTAATGATTTTAATTCTATATACCATGACGGAACTCCATCAAAACCAGGAAGACTTAGATCAGATCAATTCAACTGCCTAAGTGATAGAAGAGATTTTTTCATAGATTCAGCTGATAATTCACATTTTTGTATAGAAGCATACTCTAGATCAGATGGAGTAAATTATAAAATGTCTACAACTCTCACAAGATTGGCAGTAAAAGCATTTGTAAACACAGTACTAGGACTAGATGATCATGACGATAGAATAGAACGAAGAAAAGACAAAGAAACAAGACTTGTTAGAATAGGAAAAAGAAATGACACAACAAATCTTAGCATGTTTTACATGAATCCAAATCCAAAAGCATCTATTCAATGGTGGGATGGAAACGAAATAATGGAACCTCAAAATATTGGATATGTTGCATATGCAACAGCAAGAATAGGAGGTCATGTATATTATTCAGTTGGATTTATTCAAGAGCTATATGAAAAGTTAACACAAAAAGAAAAATCACAGTTTATTCAATTTACTCCAGATAGAAGAAATATTGTTCCAGTTAAAGGAACCAGACAAGATCTTCCAGATCCAACTATATGGATACCTAAAAATAATATTGGACAAGCTAAAACACTTGTATCTTTAAGATCTGAGTATAGCTAAAAACAGGTAATAAAAATGAATTTAAAAAATATTTATAAAAATACTGCAGAAACTCTTAGAGAAGGATTTGCTGATAGAAGTAGGTTAGGAATGTCTTTAGGAGTTGATGGGTATGGAGCATCAAGTACACTAGGTTATCTTTTCGGAGGAGCTCCTGGACTAGCATTAGATAGCTTAGATATTGTTACAAGCGTTGGTCAAACAGCCTACATACTAAAATCTTACGGAGACGAACTAACACAAAGAGAAAGAGCAGTGATAAGTACTATATCAATGTTAGAAGAATTGTTACCTGGATTTACTGATTTAATTCCAACAGCAACAATAACACATTTTTATGTAGCAAATAAAAGAACTAGAAAAGAATCTGTTTTAGAATCAAGAGAAGATATTTTATGGAAAGAATATATGAATGCGAATTTTCCCCTCATATGAGAAAATAATATACTTCAATACTAGAATAGGAGAATTACTTACTGAAGAAGAAGCAGGATCAAAAGAAAAAGGTAGACCGTTAAACCCTTACGTAGAACAAGCAGGTGTAAATATATTTGTGTCTGATGGAACAGATCCTGTATCATATAAACAAGAACCAGACAATTTTCATATTCAGAATATAGCACGTATACATAGAATTGATCCAATACAATACGGAATAATGCGTATAACATCATTACAAAAAGCTGTAGATAAATTGAAAAAAAATAGCAAAATCAAAAATACCAACTAAAGGTGAATAAAATGTTTGCATTTAATCCATTTCCAGGAAACCAAGAAGAATTAGATCCTGTAGTAGAAAGATTTTTAAAAACTTCTGTAGATGTTGCAGAAACAGGAAGATTTACAGTACGTTTTACAGAAAGATCATATGAAAAATAAATTAAGTGATTAATATGAATATGTCAAGAAGAGACTTCAATAAATTAGTAGCAGCAGGAGCTGTATTGTTAGGAGCTTCAGCTCTAGGTTACCAAGGCTGTCATAATCGAGGTAAAATAGATGAACCTGAACCTTCTGGTCATAACCAAAATTATGTTTCTTATAAAAATGGTGTAGTAGATGTGCAATTGCCATATACAACAGAACAACTTACACAAAGAAATCTTAGATCAAGAGAAGTATTTTTAATAGCAAATAAAACTGATCCAACAAGAACAGTTGATGTAATAACTGGAAAATATGGTCATATTATCTCATCAAGCTCTAGAAAACATGGAATAAATCCAGGCAGTTTAGAAGGTATTATATATGTAGAATCAGGAGCAGACAGCAATGATACAAATGATTCAGGAGCAGCAGGTATTGTCCAGATAATGCCTGAAACAGCAGATGCTTATAGGATGGATGTAAACTATGAAATGAGTGAATGGTATACTTCTGAAATATTCAGGCTAAAAGAAGCTTTGGAGCAAGAATCAAATTCATCAAGAGCAGATAAAATAAAAGGTACGATAGCTTCTTATCAAATAAAAAGAGCTGCAATAGATGAGAGATTTAATCCATATAAAAGTATAGAAATTGCAGCTAGATATTTAGGAGATGAAAAGGAAAAATTTGGAAGAGATGACTTTGCTATATGGACATATCATGCAGGAAGAACTAATATATTAAATGCTATAGAAAAATTCTTATCTCCAAAACCACTTATAATGGCAGGCAAAGGAATAATTGATATAAAAGGTACTATGAAAAAATATGGATTAACATACGCAGACTTGTATTTTGGTTGTTCTCCATATACAACAAATCCAGGATCATATAACTTTTTACATAACACGCTAAAAGATTCATCTGCACAATATCCATGGAATACAATGGCAGCTGAAAGACTTGTTAGAATGTCTAAAAAAGATCCATTAAGATTCCATGCGCTAGTAGATAAAATAATGCATCCAAAAATAACTAGAAAAGGTCCTATTGGTGAAGAAACAACAATATGGTATAATCCTGATACAGACCGCCAGTATACTGATGTTAACGAAATAATTTCTGCTTTAGACAAAGGAGAATTAGTAAAACTTCCGAAAAATCCAAGAGCATTAGGATTTGTTGTTAACAAAGATGAGATTGGAGAATATGCTTCTCCAGATGTAAAGAAATTTTTCTACTCAACAAAACCAGAAACAGTAGGAATGTTGATAACCCTTGCTTCTATAGCAAGACATGAATCAGGAAAATACAATCAACATTTGATAGTTAACAGCGCTGTAAGATCAGAAGCATATCAAAAGCGAATTCCTGGAGGCTCTGAATTTACTTCACATGCATTAGGAAGAGGCGTAGATATATCAAGACACTATAAATCTGAAAGACAATCTAGAGGATTACAATATGCATTAGATAGCTTGATAGACGCTAATATGATAAGAGCATTAAAAGAAGATGAAAATCACCTGCATCTTGTAGTAAATTCAGATCCAGAAGTAGTAAAATACTTCAAAGCAGTTTACGAACAAACAATGAAGCTAGTTGCATAAACTAAAGTGATAACATGTCAGAAGAAACAAGAAAATTAACACCAGAAACAAGAGAACTTTATGAATCTCAAGAAAATCTAGAAACAAGAGATAACCCTACAAGAAAATTGACAGATGATGAAGTTAATGCTAAATATGCAAAAAAAGTATTAGGAAATCCAGCAGATATAAAATATTCATGCAGATTTGTAGGCAGGAATATGGGAGGTGTTTTATCAGGAGAAGAATTGCCAGAATGGCTGAGACAAGAATCTATAAAAGCTGGCATAGGATTTGTAGAAGCAGCATCTAGTGAATATGTAGTTCCTCTGACAAATTGTACTAATCTTAATGCACTAAGTTTTGGAAATCTTTATTCAGGAAACCATACTGTATCTAGATCAAAAGGAATAAAATCAAGATACGTGCCTGCATCATCAGGGGAAGAACGTTGCGCACTTGCGCCTTATTGCAACTTAAGATATATGACAAGTAGTGTGCCTCAAGGACCTAACTGGAAAAGAAATACATTGCTTCCAGTACGTGTAACTGGACAAGATTAGCTATTGATAAACATGACCTGATCCTCTCTGCTACCATATCTGTAAATAGTTATGCCTTTGCATCCTAATTTATATGCAAGTGTAAAAACTTTTTCAACATCTTCTGGTTTTGCATCTTTCTGCAATGTTACTGTTTTACTTATAGCATTATCAACATGCTTTTGAAAAACTTCCTGCATTCTTATATGCCATTCTGATTCAATATCAAAAGATGTTACAAACAATCTTTTTACATCATAAGGAATATCAGGAATATTTTGTATAGAGCCGGTCTTTGATATAGACGCCATTAAATCTTCTGAATAAAATCCTCGTTCTTTTGCTATTTTTTGAAAATATTTATTTATCTCAAAAAGTGTTCTTCCTGCTATCTTTTTTTCATAAGAAACTGCAAACATTGGTTCTATTCCACTTGAACAATTAGCAATAATGCTTATGCTTCCTGTAGGAGATATTGCCAATAGTGTTGAATTTCTTAACATTTTTCTTGCATTTGTGCTTCCATCTACTTGTTCTGGCTCTGACACAAAATTTTGATAAGGTTTTCTTTTTTCAGCTAAAACAGCAGAAGCATTTGTAGCTTCTGTAAATATAAATCTAATTAAATCATCTGCAATATTTAGAGCCTTTTGAGAACTATAAGATATACCAAGTTCTATAAGCATATCTACAAATCCCATAACACCTAAGCCTATTTTTCTATTAGCCTTAGAAATCTCTTCTATTCGCTCAATAGGATATTTATTGACATCAATTATATTATCAAGAAAATTTACAGCCATATGAACAATATCTCTAAGACTATCCCAATCAATATTATTATTTACAACAAACTTTGATAAATTAATAGATCCTAAAGGACAACTTTCATAGTTATTCAAAGGAATCTCACCACAAGCACTAGTAATTTCATAATGCATTCTGTCTAAAAATAATACACCAGGATCACCACATTTCCAAGCTACCATGATAAGAAGTTTCCATAAATCTCTAGCCATAACCTGACTATACATTTTTTTTGTTCTAGGATTTATAAGATCAAATAACTCATCATTTTCAACAGCATTCATAAACTGATCTGTAATACCTATTGAAAGATTAAAATTTTTCATAAAATTAGAATCATATCTAGAATTAATAAATTCTATTATGTCAGGATGATCTATTCTCATTATAGCCATATTAGCGCCTTTTCTTCTCCCGCTCTGACTTATACAATCAAATGACTGATCAAAAACTTTCATAAAAGATATAGGACCTGATGACTTTGACATATTTGAATAAACAAGATCTTCTTTTGGCCTTATATTTGAAAAAGAAAATCCTATACCAAAACCATTTTGTTGCATCAAAGCAGAATCAGTCAGAGCAGTATATATACTTTTTATAGAATCTTCTAGAGAAATTGCTGATACAGAGACCATATTTCCTTTTCCAGCATTCATTAATGTAGATGAACTAGGCAAAAACTTTAGTTGAGACATCATTTCAAAGAATTTTCTTTCAATATCTTTAACCTGGTCTTCATTATGACCATGAAATCTCTCAGCTTCTGCAACTACTTTTGCAACTCTTTGAAGCATTTGTAAAGGTGTTTCAATTATTTTACCATCAACATCTCTAAGTAAATATCTCTTTTCCAATAAAAAAATTGCATTTACACTAAGATCAAGATCATCATGAATTCCTATAGAAGACTTAATATTTCTTATTTCTTCTCTTGATTTTCTATATATGATATAGCTTTTAGCAGTTTTCTTAAATCCTTTTTCAATCAAAGTTTTTTCAATCAAATCCTGAACATCTTCTATATGCGGCTGGTTTTGAAATTGACTGTCAAGACTATCTGAAATAAAATTAGTTAGAGCTTCAGCATCAGAAAGCACTCCTTCTCCAGTTTCTAAAAAAGTATTATATATAGTTTGTACAACCTTTTCTTTCATAAAAAATACTGTATTACCATCTCGCATTTTAATCTGTGTTAAAACCATGATAAAACTTACTTATGTAGAAATAAATACTCATTTATAATCAAAGACACAACTATTTGGAATATTATAGTTATGAACAAAACTATCTAGACTATAATATGTTTGTTCTAACTATACGTACGAAGCATATATATTCTAAATAGTTATGCTTCGTACTATATATATTAGAAATATAGGAAAATATTAAAACTACTTTTTCTTAGGTTTATATTCATATGATCCAGGAGATTTAAAATATTTGAAATACAAAACTCCTAAACCAGCAACTATCACAAGTGCAACTACTACATAAACATAATCCATTGGAATAGTTGATGATCCTCCACTTGTTGCATTACCAGCAGTATAAGGATTGCATTCTAGTTTATCTGAATTGCACCCTAATGAACATACAATACTTCTTACCCATGTTCCTGATGCACATTCTTGAACTTCGTTTCCTAGACATCTTTTTGATCCTGTAGTACACTCACTACCAACAGATTCATTAGTTGTATTGTTAGTTGTTGTAATAGCAGACTTACATGCTACAGTAGCATTATCACATCCATTTGAACAAGTTTGTGTTGTTGTCCATGTTCCTGAAGAACATTCTTGAACTAGATCACCATAACATTGCTTCTGACCTGACGTACATTGTGCACTTTGCTCTCCTGAGATTGCAAAATAAGACAATCCTGGAGCTGTAGCTTCATACATAACATGTGTATTATTTGAATTTACTTTTGTTGTTGTTAATTTATCCCATGTAGTTGTGTATCTGTATAGAGAAACCTTTCCTTCATCTACATTATTAGATGTAAGCCAAGATTTTTCTACAGCAAACTCAAACTTAACCTCTTTCAAATCAGTATTAGCAACAGATTTTTCTACAGTAAGATATTTATAAGCTTTTCCACTAACAGCCCCTGTTGTAGTAGGTGCTGAAGATAATTTATCAATTGAAACTGTTACAGATGTTATCACAGAATTTACACTGATTAATAATTTTGTTACACCTAACTCAGGATTCAAATTAGTAACCACTCCATTTACTCCAGGATTTATAGCATCAAATAATACAGTCTTTTTTGTGCTTACAACAGAACTTCCACTTCCACCTCCACCAGAACTTGAGCTAGATGAATTTGTAGAACCTGAACTAGCAGCACTAACTGTTAAACTTTGTGATGTTGTTAGAGTCTGATTATTTCCAGTAACAGTTGCAGTAACCGTGTATGTACCTGCTGTTGAAGATGAGAGAGAATAAATTATATTTGAAACAGCTCCTCCTGTTACTGTTCCATTTGCAGAACCAGAAGATAATGTAGAAGTAACACCAGTTGGTGAAGATGCCATAGTAACAGAATACGTAGTAGATTCATCTCCTGCATTATGTACAGCTACTGTCATACTTGAAGCTACATCTATTGCAACACTTGATGATGTAATTGTTGATGTAGTTACAAGAGTTGCAGAATTTAATACACTTAATCCTGTTTGCTGACTAGCTGATAAGCTTCCACCTGTTGCACTATCTGTAGCAGAAACACTCGATGTTATTTGATTAGTATATCCTCCAGCAACATCTGCAGAACAACTCCATGTAGCAGATCCTGAGCCAGTACCATCTAAAGATATTGTTTGCGAACTTGTTGGACTGCAACTTAATCCACTTGGCAAAGTTAATGTGCCAGACACACTATTAGCAGAAGAGCCTGATACATATACTGCAACTGAAAAACTATCTCCTTGCGAAACACTAGAAGGTATGCTAATGCTAGATATTGATATTGATCCAGCAAAAGCAATATTAGCTGCAAAAACTACTGCTACTAATAAAATAATTGATTTTTTAATCATTTTTATAACACCTTAAATATTGTGTTTGCTACAGCTGTAGCAGATGAAGTATCTACTCTTACAAAATAAGTTTTTCCACTAACCAAATTACTTTTATCTAAAATACCATAATAATTTACACCATTAACCTGATTCAATGGAACTTCAAAAGATGTAGTTATACCTGTTGTACTATCAAATGTCAGTATAGTTGCTGTTGCATTTGCAATATTAGTATATACATAAACATCTTGTGATGTTGTATAGTTTGTAACGTTAGTTCCAACATTATTTTGAAGCCATACTATAGGAACATTTGAAGAAGCTGTTACAGTAACAACAGATCTAACAGATCCTATTCCATTCAAAAATGCTTTAACTATATACACTCCTTGTGTATTGATTGTTACACTCAAACTTGCATTAAGATTAGATCCTCCTAAAACTATGCTTTTATTTTCATAAACTACAGAATTTGCAGATGGTGAAAATATTACTAATGTAGGAGTTCCGTTTAATGTTGAAGTTAGATTTACTAGGAAAGATGTTCCTGCTACTATTGAGCTTGGTAAAGTCATGTTAAGACTATGTGAAGTATTCTTAACATCTAATAAAAGTGAACGTGTTCCTCTAGAACTATTTACAAACATTTCAACTCTCATAGGATAAGTTCCAACAGCACTTGATTCATTTGGAACAGATATGTTCAATGTATAAGGCTGTGTTCCTGAAACATTAATAGACTGTGATATCTCTCCTTTATTAGGCAAGAATACTGATACAAATCCACTTGTAGCATTTAAAGAGTTTCCTGTAGTCTTATTGAAAAGACTTACACTAACTGTTGTAACACCTCCAATATTAACAGAAACATTACTTAAATTAGCAATAACTCCTAAACTACTTACTAAATATCCTCCATAAGATTGAACATCTGTATTATTTGTTATAAATGCATGTATGAAATATTCTCCATCAGTATCATTTGTAGATATGTTATACCTCAAAATAGCACTTCCTGCTAAATCTGTAACAGCAGTTCCTACTGTTGTAGGCTTACCTCCTCTAGTGCCTACTTCTATAGTTACATTTTCTCCACTTACTCCTGTATTATTAGGATATGACAAGAATAACACAAATGTAGCATTTTCTAATTGTGTATATGCATTAAGGAAGTTTTTATTTGCATTTACGCTAAGTTGCAATGAAGTTCCTCCTCTAACAGTTAATGTAGCTGGTGGAGCAAATCCTTGTTCTCCAGAAGGTGTTGTAACTTTAACATCCAATCCATACACTTGAGCAGGAGCATTTGAAGGAATCTGTACTGGTATAGTTGTATTTCCGTTTATTGTTGTATTTGTAGGAAGTGTTATTGGATTACCAAACGCCCATATAGTTGCAGTTACAACAGAACCATCTGGAACATTGGATCCAGTTGAAGTTGCATTAACATATATAGTCATACTACTTCCTGGACTAGTATTATAATTTGTTACAGATGTTCCTGAAATACCATTAAGCAAACTAACTGCAATAGATGAAACTTGTAATCCTATAAATTGAGCTTGACCATCTACATCTACTCTTATATAATTAAACCCTCCCTTAGAAGCATTTAATATAAGATTAGCTATTCCTGTTGAAGATGTATTTGCAGTTGAATATGAAACATTGATATCATTAGGAGGCTGTGCTTTCAATAATGTAGCACTTACATTTTTATTAGTTACAGCAGATCCATTTGGATAGCTTAAACTTACTGTTAATGAAATATTTTCATTTAATGAATAACTGAATTTATTTGTTGAAACTTTTATAACATATGAACTTACATCAAATCCAGTGAAAAAGCTTTGTATACCTCCATTAGCAGTTACCTTTACTTCAACATTATGATGTCCAACAGTTCTTTGAGATAAATTAATTGTCCATTGTTGATTATTTAGAGCTACTCCTGATACAGCTCCTGTAGCATTTCCATCAACAATAGCCTTTACGTCTGTTGGTGTTATGCCTGGAGGTGAAAATACTTGAACAATAACATTATCTGTTGTTGAATATGAAAACTTATCAGTCTTTACAAATGATTGAAATCCTCTTACATCAAAGCCAGAGTAAGTTTCAAGCTTTATAATATCTGTTCCTGTATCTTTAGATACTCTGATCTTTACATTTCTAAATCCAAATTGCCACTGACTTCCAGATGTGCTATATGTTGTTGGATCTAGTTTTATAGTAGCTTTTCCATCAGTTCCTGTAAGAGCTGAAGCAGGAGTATTTCCATTATCTACAACAGCTTCTACTGATGCTGATGAAATAGGTGCATTATTTGATGCATTCAATATTTGAACAGTCAATAAAACAGTATCAGTTGGTTGATAGCCTTGTCTATCAGATGTTGTCTTTATATTAAGAGTGCTAACCTGTATCCAATTTTCAGAAACTCCTTGTTTTCCATCAGTTGCCGTTACTGTAGATACTATTTGATAAAATCCTACAGTACTTGGCAATGTAATATTTGCACTTCCTTCTCCATTAACCAAAGGAGATGCATTATAAGTATAAGTTGCCATACCTCCAGAAGGATCATAGACAGCAATACTAACATTGCTTGAAACAAAAGGATTACTATTTCCTGTTGCATTAACTCCTATAGGAGGTTTTACAGAACTATCAAATGCAAATATCTTAGCACTTATATTTTGTCCAGCTCCAAAACTAAACCCTCCTATATCTAAACCTACAGAAAAGTCAAATACATTTACTGGCATAAGCATTGTAGTTTCATAACCTACATCTGTCGAAATATTTGTAGCATTTAACAACATGAAATATTTTCCTGCTGGTAATCCAAGACTTGACGCATTAAATATAGCTCTAAATCCTTCAGGAACACCTGGCGAAGAAGTGCTATAAGTAAAGTTTACAGTCTTTGTTGGATTTGTAGCATTTGTTTTATCTAGATATAATAAATGTCCCTTTAATGTTACATGTGTACTATTCAATCTACCACCATTTGCATTAGTATTTGGTGAAAATACTGATGCCAACAAAGTAGTATTTGCAGATAAAGACAATGAACTTGGGAATTGTGGTCTTATTTGCCATGATGAAGATCTTCTAGCAGTATAATTTACTGTAGTTCCTGCTACTATGCTAATATTTGATCTATTATAAACTGATAAATATCTTCCATATTCAAATCCTTTTACAACATCAATACTATAGTTTCCTGCAGGAACTGGTAATTTTACACTAGTACCTGATCCACCATATCCTAGAAGATCTTGCAAAATATTTCCTCCAGGACTTAAGAATAGTGTTACGTTTCTATTGCTGTCTTTTAAGATTACATAAGTATCAAACCAGAATCCAAAGTTTGCAATACTTTCATTTGTATAAGATCCTGATTGATCAAATATATCAACATAATTAGCTGCACTTAAATTTAGATATCCTATTGATGATAAATTGCAATTACTTGGTGTAATCAATCCTTGACTAACTGAGACAGCATTTGTACAAGTTCCTAATAATTTAGATGCAGATCCTGTTCCAGGTTCTGCTCCAAGACTTTCATTTTTTCCAAAAGCATTATAATAAACTCTTGAGGTTGATATAGGAGATAACAATGAAATAGTCATGACTGTAGGAGCACTAACTCCACTAAATATAGAAATCATGTTAAATTTTCCTGTAACAGCTGACCTTGTATCACCAGTTCCTAAAATTTGTATCTTGCTTAGTTCACTCAATATTAGACTAGCTCCATTCAAAGTAACATTAATATCTACTCTTCCTCCTGCTTTTAATGTCATTGGAGAAAGCACTATAGTAGATCCTTGAGCAAAATAACCTCTTCCATTATTATTGTCAACTGTTGGGAAATATATAGGAACTCCATTGTTTGTATTTCCACTTACTATATAAAATTGATATACTGGAAATGCATTATTTCCTGAAATAACTGTTCTTGGAACACTTATAGTAAACCTTCCATTTGCATCAGTAACACTAGAATTTATAAGCTGTATACCAAATCCTCCTCCACTCATTGCATACTGAGCATAAACAGTTGCATTTGGAACAATAATTCCGCTTTCATTTACAACTTTTCCTACAAAAGTGGTAAATGTTGTACTTGATGTATTAGGTATTACTAAATCAATACCTGCCATTCCTGAAACAGGAGACATGTATGGATAAGAATATACTCCAAATCCTGTAACATTTATTGTTACAGTATATCTTATATTAGGTTGAGCAAAGAAAGGAGCTCCTCCTTTTGGACCATCTTGTGAACTTGTTGGAGTTGAATAATATACTAAAACACCTGAAATACTCTCATTTACTGCAGTACTAGATACATTCAAATATTGTGAAAATCCTTTTGAATTTGAAAATAATGTAGGCATTATAAATCCTACTACAGTTAAGTTACTTGCCAACGCCTCTGCTGAAACATTTGGAGTGATATTTGCTAGTTGAGATACATTAGATGTTATAAAATCAAATACGAAAAATGATTTTGTTGAATTAATATCACATGTTCTTGAACCACTAGGTGGACTGTTATTTGCTGGGAAAGGTACTCCATTATTTGCACATAAATTAGCATTTGTAGTTCCACCTGTTGTATTTGTACAATTTACTCCACTAATAACTCCTAAACAATGTTCTGCAAAATAACCAGTATTATCTGTCATTGCAGGTCCTGCAATATCATAAGATTTTGTAACATTGTTAAGAACCATTATCAATGCATTTGAAACAAGTCCTCCGCTTGGATAACGCGCTGTAATTGAAATATAATTTATTGTAAACATTGTTCCATTGCATCCATTTGGTGTAGATGCACATTGTGATGCAGCTGTAGCATAATTTGTCAAATTATATGCAGTTACATTTATCTGCACAGGTTGTGCTGTGAAAGGAGCTAAAGTACCATTTAATACAAAGTTAGTACATTTTCCTCCTGTTGCATTGTTCACACCAAGATTATTATCATAAGCATTTCCAGTAGAATTTGTATAATTTGCTTGTGTTATAATAAATCCATTAACACCTGTTAAGTTAAATGGTCCTGTTCCATTATACCAAATGTTAAAATCTCTTACAGTAACATTTGTTGCTGTACAAATCTTTACAGTTTGGCTTCCTGATGTATTAAAAGCATTTGTAAGACAAAATAGTTTTCCACATCCATTAGAATCTAATTGTACTTGACTACCACCAGATGGAGCATTTGTCAATGTAACATTAGCAGTTGTATTTAATGACGTATGGCCTGATGCAGTACAATTTACAGTATAAAAAGTAGCTCCTGCTGAAGCTACTGTCTTGTTTATGAAATATAATCCAATTGTATCATTATAACTCATATTTGTTGCACTAGCACCTGTCAAGTTAAACATGCAAGTTGCTCCTGTTATATTTATTCCTGTTGTAACATTTGTATAATTTGCAAAAAATGTCACAACTTCTCCTGCATATTTAGTAATGCCAGCATAAGTTTTTCCAGTATCATTTTGATTCCAGATATCTAAAGCAGCTGTTCCAGCTGATATATATGAAGAAAATCCTAGCCATACTGGAACTGAAACATTTGAATGTGTTCCATTATTTCCTAATACTGTAACATTTGCAGTTACATCAATGCAATTAGATCCGGTTGACTCATTTGCACACTTATATATTCTCTGGCCAACTGATGGAATAGTTATAGTAATATTATCAGATGCTTTCAATGCTAATTTTTGAATCATCTCTGCAAACTTGTCAGAATTCATGAAAAATCCTTTCTTTCCTCCAAAGTTTGAATAGTTTTGTTCTCCAAAAGTGTTTGTAAAATCAAGTGATTTTGAAGCAAGCAAACTCATATTAGGAAATATTATTTCAGATCCTCCACTAAAAGGTATGCTCATTTTAAAATTAGCTGTTGCATTTAATGACAAAGTTTCGTTTGTATTAAATTGTTGGAATCCTGAACCAAAATCCATTTTAAAGTTGTTAAATCCTGTTGAATTTATAGCAAAAGGTATTGTTTTATTTGCTGCAAAAAGTGTAGTAATATTAAGACATGCTGTTTCAAACGATCTATTAGATTGTGATGTTCCATTTAATCTATAGAAATATGTTATATTTGGAATTATAGGATATCCAGGAACAGCTTTGAACGAATCAAGATAAATATGATGATCATTTTTAAATATTGTAAATTGATTTCCTGCTATAAAACTTTCATTATATATCACAGGAATGCCAGCACAATTTATAGTTGTATTAAAGAACTTTACGCTTGAGTTTGTAGGTCTATCTGTATACCAGCTAAACATTATACTATCATTAGATGTATCTAATTTAGAATCAATTATTTGAGGTGAAGTATTGTCTAATGATGCATTATAAGTTCCGCACTCAAATCTTCCAAAGCACATAGGATCTAAGCAATCAATATTTCCATCTCCATTATCATCTACATTATTATTACAAACTTCTTGTTTAATATAACCTCTTGTTGAATTAAATAATGAAGAACATACTGTAGGATCTGAAGCACATATAGGAGGTGTAAAGTTCACATAATAGTCAGTAGTTTTATTTCCCCCTGATCCATATGTATATGAAGTAAAGTTTTCATGACATTTATTATAAGAAGTCTCCCAGATACATTTACCTACTTTAGTGCTTGCCTGACAGCCAGTCTGATTCTTACAAGCATCACAAAAATCATTGCAACTAAGAGAATCTTCGTTTATAACACACATATTAAAATCTGATTTCCATTTACATCCTGATTGAGCTTGGCACATTGTCTGATTAACAATACCAAAACATCCATAATTACCTCTGCCTCCAGAACCGCCTTCTTGTATAGTTGGAGAGCCAAAAGCATAATATTTATTATCTTGAGCTCCAACAACTACAATATCTGATAATACTCCAGAAATTATAGTTCTACTTATTGCAGGAGATGATGTAGAAGGAGATCCTAATACAAAATTCTTTATTAAAGCTCCTGTAGACGCATTAAGGAAATATAACTTTCCATCAGTAGATGTTATAGCAACTTGATCAATAGCTAATAGAACTGGTGATGATGTAACATTACTACCTGTTGTAAAGTTCCAGATTTTTGCTCCAGAATATTGATCTAATGCATAAGTTTGATTATCATTAGAACCAACAAAGACCATACCTGTTCCAAATATATTTCCATATATAGGAGATGATTCAATGCTTCCATTTGATGTAAAGTTCCAGATTTTTGCTCCGTTTGACATATTCAAGGCATATATTTGTCTATCACTTGAACCTATAAAAATATAAAATCCGTCATCTGTTGCAGATGATCTTACAACATCACCTGTTGTAAAGTTCCAAATTTTATTTCCAGAAGATGCATTCAACGCATATACTTGCTTGTCTTCAGCACCTACAAAAATCATATTTGCTCCATTAAATTTACCTAAACTAGGAGATGATCTTACAGATCCATTTAATGTAAAATTCCAGATTTTTAAGCCATTTATAGGATTTATCGCATATACTTGCTTGTCTTCAGAACCAAAATAAACAACATCTTTCAATTCAATATAACCATCTATTATTTTAGTAACATTTGAACTAAATGTTCCATATATAGGAGAAGATCTTATTGGACCTGTTGCTGTAAAGTTCCAAAGTTTAACTCCATTTGTTGCGTTCAACCCATAAGTCTGATTATCTTCAGATGTTGCTATTACCATAGATCCTCCAGCAAAAGTTGCAAATGCAGGAGAATTTACAGATCCATTTGCAGTAAAATTCCAAAGATGTTTTCCATTTGATGCATTTATAGCATAAGTTCTGTTATCAGATCCTCCTATAAACACTAGTGTAAAACCTGCAACTTGAGGAACACTTGCTATAGCAACAGAACTTCTAGTCACTCCGCTTAATACTGAAAAGTTCCATATATTATTATAATTCTGTACCATCAAAGGACTTGGATAAGTTCCAGAGTGTCCTGAAAATCTTCCAAACATTTCCCAATCATAATCAGGTGTAAATACATGCAAACTACCTTGTGTATCTCCTCCACCAAATCCATAAGTTCTAGCATAAACTTTATCTCCTGCTACTACAGGAGCTGATACTGGAAATAGTAAATCAAACTTCTTATACAAAAATCCATCAGTAGCACCTAAAACATATAAATTATGATCATCACTTCCAAAATATACTAAACCATTTGCATATGCACCAGGAAATTCTACAGCTCCTGCTGTATTAAAAGTCCATTTTTGACTACCATTTGTTGCATTTAGAGCATAAATTCTACCAGTCTTTGATCCAATATAAACAATATTATTTGAATATATAGGAGAAGAATGACCAACAGGTCCATTTAAAGTAGTATTCCAGATTTTAGATCCATTTGTTGCATTTAGAGCATAAGTCTGGTTATTATCAGATCCAATATAAACAATTCCATTAACTACAAGAGGTGATGATTCTAACATTCCAAAACTACAAACAGTACATCCTGTTGTAGTGTTCCAGATCTTAGTACCATTTGTTGCATTCAAGGCATATGTTTGATTATCCAAAGAATTTATATAAACAACTCCATTGACAACAGCAGGAGAACTTGGAATTAAATCTCCTGTCTTAAAAGACCATATAAGCAAACCATTTGTAGCATTAAAAGCAAGCACACTTGTATTATAAGAAGCTGTATAAACAACTCCATTGACAACAGCAGGACTAGATTCTGTCCAGTTTTGAGAATTAAATCGACTTATATTGCCAACCCATATATTTTGAAAGGTTGTTAAATTTACTGCATGTGTTCCATTTATACCACATCCAATATAGAAAACTCCTCTGTCATCTAAAGCACCAGCACCAAGAGCTTCTGTATTAAATGAAGATCCTCCACAACTATAAGAACCTAAATAACTTCCTGTAACAGTATCTACAAACATAACACTTCCGTTTGCTACTCCAAAAGTTGCTATAGATGACCCTGGAGAAAATCCTGGGATAACATTAGAAGAATAATATATTTCACTAAAATTATATACACCAAATTTATAGAAAGGTCTCAAAGCTTGTACATTAAAACTATCTATTGTAGAACTTACTGCAGTTCCTGTATGACTTTCATCATGCATATATGTAGTCCATTGAGGTTCGTACGCAGGAATCACTGAAAAACCAACAACAGAAAATATAGTAAGTCCTAAGACCACAGAAATAACAATTAAAGTGATAGATTTTTTATGTTTACTATCCATATGAAACCCACTAATATCTCTTTTTTGGATTTACCTCATATATATACTTTTTCTTTCTGAATTTTTTCAGAAAATTCTTTTAATTACACAAAAAATATTATTATATGGTGTTTTTTCCTATAGTAATACTAGCAATAAGTCTAGCTGTCCTAGTTATTGCAAGCGAAAAAATTGTAACAAGCGCTGTAAGATTAGCTCAGCTTACAGGATTTAATGAATTTACAATGGGAACAATCTTCATAGCAATTGGTACATCACTTCCAGAATTAACCATCAGTATACTTTCAGTATTTGAAAAGACATCTAATCTATCAGCTGGATTGCTTTTAGGATCAAGCATAGCTGACATGACACTTGTTTTTGGAATCCTATGCTTTGCATGTTTTGTATTAAAAGAAAAAGATGTTGAAATAGTTGAAACAATAACTCTATCATCTATGATAGTTATGTGTGCATTTATTCTAGGAAGGATAGATTTTACATTTGGAATCTTTGCAGTAATAGTTTTCATAATGTATATGAGAACAATAATAGCAAAACATTATACAATAAAGTCAGAAAAAAAGCCTTGGATAATTACACCGGAAATAGCAAAGCAGTTTGCAATATTAATAGGATCAATAATTATTGTTGTAATAAGTGCAAAATTTGTAGTCAGCTCAGCAACAGAAATAGCCCAATTCTTCAACATCTCTTCTGTAATAATAGGATCTGTGATTGTAGGATTAGGTACAGTGTTGCCAGAAACAGTAGTATCTATAATAGCAATAAAAAAGAAGAATTTGCATTTAGCAATTGGAAATGTAGTAGGTTCTGTAATAGTAAACACAGTTCTTATACTAGGACTTGTATCAATAGCTTCTCCTATAGTAATTGATGGAATAACAAAAATTATAATGTTATCTTTCCTGGCAATTAGCGCGGTACTAGTTCTAATAGCATTTAGAAAAACTCTTACAAAAAAAGAAGGAATATTAATGATAGCAATCTATTGTATATTTGTTTTCATTGTAATAACAGCAGGTGTTTTTGTCTAGAGTTCTGAATAGAAAAAATTTTATTCAATCAAGCAAAGTGAGAGCAAAAGATAAATTAAAGGTGATTTTATGAATTGCCCATACCGCCAGGATAGATATAGAACTAACAGAGATGTTTCCATTTAATTTGGAAGCTATGAGAAAATGTAAAGTAACAGAAAACTATTGTAGTGACGATAGAAACAATAGTTACTATAACTGTCCTATATACCAACAAGCGCTCTTAGAAGAAGTTAGAAGAAAGCATAGCAAAAGAGAAGAGTATAAATCGATAAAGAACGGCTGGTAATTTAACATCTAATATCTTCAAATACAATAAAAACAATAGATTATTAGGTGCAAGCATGAACAGAATTACAATAAACCCAAAAATACTATATGGAAAGCCTATAATAAAAGGTACTAGAATATCTGTAGAATTTATACTAGAACTGCTTTCTTCTGGAATGACGACAGAAAATATATTGAAAGAATATCCTCATCTAAAAAAAGATGATATTATGGCAGCTATAGAATATGCAACGACAACAATAAAGAAGGAAGAAGTATTGCCTCTAGAAATATCAGATAAAAGGTAATTGGATAATGGGGATTAAGTTTCTTTTGGATGAAAATATAGCAATTTCAGTATTAAAATATTTGCGTAAAGAAGGTTATGAAGTAAGAGATTTAAAAGAAGAAAAGTTATTTGGAATAGATGATATAGAAATTATAAAAATGGCTTACAGAGAAGAAAGAATAATTATAACACATGATAAAGATTTCATTGAATTAAGTAAAATTAATAAACATCATGGAATTTTATTATTTAGATTGCCAAAACAATCTCCAGAAAATGTAATAAAACGATTGGATTATATTCTAAATTCTAATATAAAAAATAAACTCAAGAAAGTAATTATAGTTTTAGATGATTATTTGCGAATAGTAGGTTAGATATTTATGGAAAGTGTTGTAAATCCTTGGGAAGTCAAAGGAGATATTAATTATGAAAAGCTAATGCAAGACTTTGGCATTCAGCCATTTTCAGAAAAGCCCGATCATTTGCTTTTCAGAAGAAATATTATCTACGGTCAGCGAGATTTTCAAAGAATAATGGAATGTATAAAAAATAAACAGCCTTTTGTACTTTTAACAGGATTGATGCCATCTGGAAAATTTCATTTTGGACATATGTTTGTAGCCCAGCAAATAATTCTATATCAAGCGTTAGGTGCAAAAATATATCTTTGTGTGGCAGACGTAGAAGCTTATAATACTAGATTAGCAGATCTAGAAGAGCTTAGAAAAATTGCTATAGAAGAATACTTAACAAATTATATTGCTCTAGGATTAAAGCCAAAAAATTGTGACTTCTATTTCCAATCTGAAAGATCTAGAGATGCAAATAAATCTAACAAATATTATAATCTAGCAGGAATTGCAGCAAGACATGTAACACAAAATGAAATAAACGCAATATATGGAGAAATAAATCCTGCAAAAATATCTTCAGCCCTACTACAAGTTTCTGATATATTACATCCACAATTAATAGAAGGACCTATTCCTACAATAGTTCCTGTTGGATTTGACCAAGACCCTCATATTAGACTAGCAAGAGATATTGTACAAAGAATGTCTCAGTTCAATTTCATTCAAGTTTCATCAACATACCACAAATTCTTGCCAGGATTAAAAGGAGGGAAAATGTCTTCTAGTGATCCGACATCATACATAGCAATGACAGACTCTGTAGAAATAGCTGCTGAAAAAATAAAAAAACATGCATTTTCAGGTGGCAGAAACAGCTTGGAAGAGCATAGAAAATTAGGAGGTGTTCCAGAAATAGATATTTCATTCCAATATCTTAGATGCTTCTTAGAACCTAATGACAAAAAACTTGCAAAAATAGAAGAGCAATACAAATCAGGCAAACTACTTTCAGGAGAATTAAAGCAAACAACTATTGATCTATTAATAAAATTCCTAGAACATCATCAAGAACAAAGAGAAAAAGCTGTGAACAAAATAGACAAATTCTTGAAAAACTAATCATCTTTTACTAGCTTTATTATGCCTTACAAACTTTATGTAATAAACTACAGCTAAAACTACTCCTACAATAGCAGCAATTAAAATATACAAGATATATGGATTAGTTGCCTGAGGACTTGATACTTCTGATTTTATTACATCTTTCTTTTGTTCAGTAGTATTTTTTACAATAGGGGTTTCAGTTTCTATAGTTGGTTGAATAACTGATTGCTGAGTTACTTCTCCAGCTATTGCAAAAACAGAAAATCCAGGTGTTTCCACTCTATAAACTCCATTTATATCTGTTGCCAAATATTCTAGCCACTCTTTATTATCATTGCTATATCTAAGCAAATATATTTTACCAATATAATTATTCTTTATCCAATCTGATGGAATTTGTATATCTATTTTTGTTTTTTTAGGCTTTACTGTACTTTCAATAACAAATTCTGAATATACTATTCTATTTCCTGGAATAGGCTTTACATATTCTGGCAAAGTATTCAAGAGAGCTATATTGACTTTTGGTTTACTATCTGCATCAATTATTATTTCTTTTATACCTAATTCTTTTGATATATCTGTAAATGAGTATTGTGATGTTGTTCCGCTTGAAATTGAAGTACCTCCACTATATGTTACTCCACTACTTCCTCCTCCTGAAGATGATTGTGATATTACTTTATTTTCAGCTACTACAAATTTTGCTGCAAAATCATCTTGATTTTTATTGCCATTTGTATCCTCACATTTTAGATAATAATCATAAGTTCCTGGTTGGACATTAAGAAGTCTGAGAGTATGATCTGTGCCATTTGTTGTTTCTACTATACCTGGAGTTCCTGTAAACTTTGCAGCTGGTTGAATAACTGATTTATAAATATCTGGCAATGATAAAACAACTGCTATTAAAATAACTAATAATAGTATAACTAAATACGTCTTATTTGGTACAATCTTTTCTCGTATTCTTTTCATAAATCATCTACTCATTTCTGAAAATATTTTATTAGGTGTTGCCGAATACCTACATGAAGCAACTTCATCTGTTTTAAATGTTAACAAAACTTCTCGCAAACTTAGATCTATAAAAGGTATATACAAAACTATCTTAGGAGGTGTGATATCTGCTTTTCCATCAAATTCTGTATTCATTTCTGTCATAACAACTTCTGAATGGCCAGAAAGATTTGCCCTTATTCTAGAAACAACCCTATAGACACTATTTTTACTTCCATTAAATATCATGTTTGTCTGTATAAGATTTTTTCCTTTTTGCAAGGCTACTATAACTGTTTTGTTTGTAACCAACAAATCAGAATTGTCATAAAGCTTAAAGTCTACAGATCCATTCAAACCTCTTGATGCATCAACTGTATAGTTTAATGTTATAGTATCTCCTAGTATATACTCATTTTTATCCAAAACAAGTTGTGAAGACTCCACCAAAAATCCATCTATATCTATAGGATAAACATAGTGTTTATCTTCAAAATTATATACTATATTATATGTTCCAGATTGCATATCCTTTAATATATATTCAATTTCCTTTGTAGATTGTGCTGGTATATCTAATACAGTTGCGTTCTTATGGAAAGTAAGGAATACTCTTTTAGCAAGGACGTCATCATTTTTTATTATTATTTTTACAGTATCACCTGGTTTGTATAATTGGTAATCTGTATATATTTTTAGCTTTTCTTCAGTATCTTTGTATATATATGTGTTGTTTATGGATATTGATCTGCCGTCTTTATGGTATATTGCATAAAGCATTTTTGTGTCAGGTCCGTCAAATACTATAGGAACATTGAAAACAAATGTTTTCTCTTCATTATTTCCAAGAGAGAAAAATGTATCATTTTCATAGTTATTAAACTTTATCCTTGAAAATAGCTCTACAGCTCTATCTCTATTATTCTTAACCAAAAGTGTTGCCACTGCAACATCACCTTCTCTGTAGAATTTTTTATCTAGATTTATTAACGATGAAATATTTATTCCCTGAACATTATATGGAAGATCATACTCTTTGCCCTGCCATATATATTTCATTGAATAATCTTTTTCTTCTAAATCATCTGGTATAGGCAATATGAAATTTATATAACCCTCTTGTTCTTTATCTAATGTTATTGATTCTATATATTTTTTCTCGTCTAGCAACAACGTTTCTGGCACCAATTCCAGATTAGTAGATCCTATTCCATAACCGACATTCTTAATTTTGAATTTTATTGTATTATTCATTCCTGCTATTAGTTTAATCTTAGGAACTTCAACCAATTCAAATGCAGGATTTGATGTTATATACACTGTGGTGTTTCCTGATTCAAATGGCGTTACATAACTTAGAAAATGAGAACCTTTTGAAAGGTCGAATGATATAACATCCTCTTTTTCACTATTTGCTGGAACAACATATTCTTTTGCAGTTGGCTTATTATCTACTATAAACACTGCATTGAATTTTGAGTCCAGTAATCCTTTATTTGACAATTTTATTTTTAATGGTATTTTTCCTTCAAATGGGTATGATGTTGTCAAGAAATTAAGTTTTGTATAATCACCTATACTAATTTGCTTTTCATAATGATCTTCATAGTCGCCAGTAATACCTATTTTTAACTTAAAATCATTGCCAGATTGTAATTTTTGTGAAACTAATTCTGTCTTTCCAGGTTCTATAAAAATCTGTTTAACAAAGTCATTCAATCCATCATTTATTTTTATTTGAATATTTGCAGGAACATTTCCTTTGTTTTCAATAGATGCATGCACATCAAATTGATTATGATCTGTTGTATCTGGGATTTCGTATTTTATGCTAACAAGAGGTTGCTCAATTGATATGGACTTATAAGCATCAACTAAACTATTTGTTGATGGTGGTACAATACCTCCACCATTTGCACCAGCCGATTGACCTGTTATAAGCCCCCCTCCATTATCAGATTGTGCTGTAGGTATTATACTAACTTTTATAGTAGACTGACCAATTGTGTTAGATGTTGTAGATGTTGTGAATGTCTTAGATTTTCCTGGATCAAGAGTAAATGTTTCTGTATAGAATGAGTTTTTTCCTTCTTCTTTAATCTCTAATATATATGGTCCAGAATCAAATCCTTTGTTGTCAGCTATTCCTGCTATTTCTATTTTTTCCTCTTGCTTATAAAACTCTTTATTTGTTGTAAATATTAATTTCATGTTCTGGCTTTGAACAAAAAATGATATTTGTTTTATAGACACCAATTGATCTAGGTCATTGTATAACGATGATGTCACAGTATACATACCTGCTGCTTTCAACTCTAGAGCATTTGATAAGCTCTTTGATTCATCTTTAGCTAGATATACAACATCCTTACTACCAAATATAGATTCTTGTAGTAAACTACAGTATTGTATATTTATTGGATCACAATAATTTCTAGAAACATTTATCAACAAATATCCAGAAAAGTCTTTAGACTTTGTATTTGCTACAATTGTAGAAATATTTGATTTTTCAAAAGGAAGATAGTTTTCTTTATCAGTAGTTGTATTTTCTTCAGCAATTACTCCATCTAATACAAATGACTTTTTATGTGTTATTATTTGTTTTTGGCTTTTACAAACTAGAGAAAGAGTATAACTTCCTTGATTTATTTTTTCAGAAGATTCTATAGATATTTTTTCTTGTTGATCTACTCTTATTAAAAAGTCAAACATATTGTTGTAAATAAGTTTTCCATAAAGATCTTTCAAACTAGCATTACATTGACTAACTGCAACGCTACCTCCTATATTTGAAATATAGACATTTATATTATTTCCTATTTTTTCAGAAGATATGTTTAGATTTGCATCAAGTATATTTACGTATAAATGAAATGTTATATTATCAATAGATGATGTTAGATTTAATTCATGAAGTCCTGGTGTAATATTATCAGGAATCTTAAAATCAATTGCAATATTTTTCTTCTCATTTAATGGCATTATTAAAGATTGTGTTGTATTGTATAGATCTGATTTCAAAGTTATATTTGTGTCAAGTATATTTGCTCCTGTATTTGTTATATTTATAAATATACTTGCGTTCTGGCCTGCTCTATACGTAGCGCTATCATAACGATAATAATAGTAATACTGACCTGATAGTGTTTCTGACTTATCTAAATTTGCTCTCATTTGATAGATTTCTTTTAATTTGAAATATTCCGATTTACTTCTCCAAAGCATATCGCCAATCCACATCTCAGAGTATATCTGGTAATTTCCTGATACTGGACTAAGTAGCTTATACTTTATAGGTAATTCTATTGTAGACCCAATAACAACCTCATCAGATTTTTCATTAGAACTTGATACAAAAAGATTATTTGAACTGCCATATGTAACTGATAAATTTCTTTGATCTTCGCTAACAACATTGCCTCTAGGATCTCTTAAAACTGTCTTTAATATAAAGCTATATGGCTCTTTAAAATTATTGTCAAGGTCTACTTTATATGAAGCAATATCTCCTAAATTATATTCTTTTTTATCAGCTGTTATGTCAAGATTTACTTTTGGTTCTACATGACCTATTGCAATATAAGCTTTTCCAAGAAAAGTGTTGTTTTCATAAAAAAATGCTTCTGCACCAAAATCATCATAAGGATGCATTTTTGTAAAGAATTCTAGCTCTTTTTTCTCTCCTGACTGAAGCAAGTATGTTCCTAAAGATTGCTTTGTTGCATTGGAAATATATCCCCAAGGCTCTTCATGTCCTCTTACTCTATAAACAGTTATATTTCTTGAAACAGAATCTCTATTCTGAACAGTTACTACAAGTCTAATCGGACTTTCCCATACATATGTTTGTTTGTCTGAGTTTATGCTAAACGATAATTTAGAACCTACTGTAGTCCAGCCACCTCTATCTCCTTTAAATCTAGAGACAGATATTTGTCCAACACCATAACTATTTTGAACTATATCTTGGCCATGTAGTAAAGAATAGTCTAATTTATATATACCAAGCCACGAATCTCTGTAATCTACATTTGGTGTTATATAAGTAAAATTTATCTCCTTTGTTTCACCAGGCAGAAGATTAGTAGAAACATTAACACTATCTACTTTGTCTGTATTAGGATATAGGATTCTTAGCATAACTCCTGTAACATTTGTCCCTCCAAAATTTGTAACATTTATAGATATGACAACTTGTTTATTATCACCTACTGCAAGGTTTTCTGGTATTTCTGAGAGAGCTGCTCTTATAGTATCTCGCATTATTGATATTCCTTCACCTCTTGCCTGATTATGAGAATATGCAGTATCCTCATATATGGTTGTTGCAACTACTTTTCCTAGTCCATATTTATAAGATACCATAGCTGGCTGAGAATTTTTTTGTCTTAATAGTAAAACAGTAGTATTAGCTGGCCATTTTTTAAAATATCCATCAACATTTACTGCAAAATTTGAAGCTGCTGTTGGATCTCCTCTTATAGATGATAATTCTGGTCCAAAACTTGATATACCAATTGAATTTGATAGACAGTTCTGATCTTGCTCATATCCATATGCAGAAACATTTCCAGGAAGTATCTCATAATTTTTATCATAAGGCTGTGAAAAGACTACCAAAGCTCCTCCATCTAATACATATTGGTTTAAAGTTTCTTTGAATGTTTTAGAGCTTGTAGAGACCAATGACGCTGAAGGAAGAACAAATACCTTATATGATTCCAGCTCTCCTAAATCTATTGATGGTTTGACAAGTTTGTAAGGCTCTTTAATAGAATCTAAAAATATTCCAATTTCTTTTGAAAACCCTTCATCTAACACAGCTATATCTGGAGCCTGATCTCTTTCAAATTCCAATAATTCAGACGTATCTGCTATCGCATTATATAATCTTGCTTTCTCCTTGCTCCATTCTAGTATAGATTGTTTATCAAGAGAAAGATTTGATAAGTGCTCTAAATGATGATCATATTCTTTTACAAGTATTATGCTCTCAAGACCCTTTGAGTGTGCATTTCTTGTTAAAGAATCCAATTTTGTCTTAGGATCAAGTACTGTTGTATCTACACTGAATTTATCGTCAGAAGTTCTCCAAAAAGGATTTATTGGCTTTCCTTCTTTACACCTTTCTATTAGTATTTTCAATCGTTCTATCCAAGAATCTGTAACACGTAATTCATTTTCTAATCGTTTTAATTGTTCTTTCAGAATAGGAATAATTTTATTATTTAAAATATTTTGTTTTAAGATTTCCAGTTCTCTTATTTTTTGATTATTTAATTTTATTTCATTATCCAATTTTTCGATTTGATATAACACACTTCCCCATTCATCCTCTAGTTTTTCTCTTTGTTCGTCTGTATATTTATCTGTATAGAAATCACTGTCTGTTCCATTTATCAATTTTCTTAATTCTTCGCTTCTTTTATTAAGAGGAGCTAATGATGCATTAAGTTTTTGATTTTCATTATTTATCTCTTCTATTTTCTTGTTTATATCATCTGTAGGTTTTTGCGTTTCTTTCTCAAGCTGTTGTATTCTGTTTTTTAGATCAGCTATCTGCTTTTCTAGCTGAGCTTTCTTATTTTTTTGGTGTTCTAACTGATCTTTTGCTTCATCTAACATATCACAAGACAGTACTTTTTCACAAACCTCTTTTACGCATGAAATACACCTATCTATCAATTGTCCTGGATCTTTTTCAGATGTAGGAATGCTTGGAGCTGAGTTAGATGAAGATGTCTCTGATATACCACCTACTGATTGTATTGCTCCTGAAGATGATTTAATTTGAGATGTTTGTAGTGGAGACTGAACTAAAAACTCTTCTTTTCCACCATTTTCATTAAACGTATAAAATGCAGTGCCTTTCCAATAAATAAAATAAGATTCGCCATTAACTCCATAACCGTAGAAACTATCTGTTGTGCCTGGATTGCGCGTTAAGAAAATTGTAGCTTTGTTTGGTATGATTACCTTATTTCCATTTGCAACAGCTTCTTTTACCATATCTTTTGTTTTACCTATATATGGAAGTGTATCTGCATTATTTTTATCTATTACTAAGAGATCTCCGTGATTTACATCATATGGTTGACTTTGTACTACTGTTTTTAAAACACGTTCTGGGGTAACAAAATAATTTTCTCCATAATCAAAATATTGGCTTTGTGGAGCATATCTAAACCAACGATTCAATATATTTTCTGCTAAAGAAGAAGATAGTTCAAACGGAATAACATTTCTTATAGCATTATCTTCAACTGAAAATGAATTTATTATATCTATTTTTGATTTTAATGATAGTTTTCTAGAGTTATAGTAATTAGTTTCTGTATATTTTATTGATTCTCCTGAAACAATTGCAACAGATGGATGTCTTATTGTTATAATATTACGCTGGCTATCTGTTATATCAGTAAGCATATCTAAGAAATAAAAATACTCTAAACCTGCTTTATACATTTTTTCTCCTATGATATCTTCTGATAGAAGATTTGCTCCTGTTTTATTTATTTCTTCATTAGCTCTTTTCTGCCTATCTCTAAGATCTAAGAAATCTTTAGTCACTTTTCCTAGATTAGGAACCACAGAAACTATAGTATATTGAGTTGGTTGTATAGTTTCATCAAAAGAATATGTATTAAATGGAGTGGTTATTTTTACAGTTAATGTTTGATTAACATCACCACTAGAATAATATAAAAATGAATAAAACTGTGGTGTTGGATTTCCTACAGCAACAACTTCGCCATCTATTGATAAAACAGGTGTACTATATGTTCCTGACTTATTTGCAATATATGAAAGTGTTATTCTTTTTCCAGATATTTCGCTTGTCTTTAAAGTATAGTCTATATCAGAAAGTCTAAAATTAATTTTATAAGACAAACTTTCATTTATAGAAGCAGATTCTCCTAATATTATTTTTGAATATTTTACTTGTTCTTTCTCTAGAATTCTTTTCAAAAATTGGTTAGTTGATTTAATGCTAAATATATCATTTGTCTTCAACCAATTTATTGTTTCATTTTCTTCATTCAAGAAAATGTCTGATCCATTTATGTTTTCTATGTCTATGGTATTTTTAGATACTAAAGAAAGGTAGTTATTTAATTTGTCTATTGTTTCTAAAATATCTGACAAATTACCTTGTTCTAATCTATACTTATTCATAGCTGGATCTAAATCTATCCACTTGCCATCAATATATGCTTTTACCCAATAATGTGAAACCTGTAGTTTCTTAGTACCACCTTCTTCTATAATCTTTGATAGAACTCCATTTTTATATAAAATATTATATGTTGCAGTAAGATTATTTGTACCGATCCAAGCATTTGCCTCGCTTTCAGATAGTTCAATCGTACCAAAAACATATCTAGCAGGTATTTGTTGGTCTCTTAACAATCCTATAAGCAGAGATGCTTTATCAATATCATTTCCTCTTTTTTCTAAATATGTTCCAAAAGCGCCTTTTTTAGATCCATAATAAGGCTCATATGTAATTTCATCTTTAACATAATCATATGCATCTATATAGTTAGAGAAAAACAAAAAATCTGCTTTGGATAAATTTGTTTCTGCTGTTTGAACCAAGTCTAAATCTGTAGGTGCTCCTAATCCATTATTTATAACTTGCAAAGACGGAACACCTGGATCAAAATACATTGGCCTATGTGCTAGATTTGTCCAGTCTGTTGCATATACATATCCAGAAAACATTGCTAAAAATAGCACAAATATAACTATTTGTATGTAATTCATCTCAATACCCACAATTAATAATAATAATTTCTTATCAGGTATATATATATTAAAAGTGCTCTACTAACTCTTTAATGAATAGTAGTAACTCTAAGAAAGATTGATTTATTAATAAAATTAAACTGATATTTATATTGCCTAAGAAAATATAATAACATGAGTTACAAATTAAAAATAGTTTTTCTGCTTCTAATAATTGTTAGTATTTCTATAGTTGTCAATGCAGAGGAATATAAACAAATTGATTGTGATAAAATACCAAGATTTTCAAAAGAAGACTTTATAAAATTTCCTAATTTTCATCAAGAAGCTACATATCCATATACATTTGCTCAAAGATCTTACCAGACTGGCATAAAGAATAGAATAATAAATACAAGAGGAGATCCTTTAGTAACTGAACCAGCTTATCCAGAAATACCAGTGCAATCATCAAATAATTATATAGCTATACTAAGACATCTTTCATACAATCAAGAAGTAAGAGAATACCAAGAACTCTTGAAAGAATTAAACAAGTACCAAAATGTATTGGCACAAGCAGGAGGTTACCCAATAAAATGTAGGCATGAATACGGAGATGGAAAAGTTGTTGAAAATGGTCATACATTATCTTTGAAAAGAGTTTATTTTGAATTCAATAAAGAATATCCAAGCTGTGGATTTGTAAATATAAAAGGGAAAAACTGGCTTGGATATGATGTTACTACAACAATACCAGTACCGATAAAAGCTGGTGTAGAAAACCAAATAGCTTGTTTTGAGGACACTGAAAAAAAATGTGAAGAGCCTTCTAAATATAAATGTGCTGTGATAAGCTCTAAAGACATATACGAACCTAGATATAAAGAATTAGATGCAACTAAAGAATCTGTAGATAGCAATGGAAAGAAAATAATCGGTTGCGCTGGTAATTATGTATGTTATAGTGGTAGATGTATATTATCATCAAACGGAGTATCAGGATGTCCTCCATACGAAAATTGTAAAATAGATCTAACAAACAGCTAAAAGCTTAATCATTAGAAATAACGTTTCTACTTTCTAAAACATAACTACTTTACAACTATCTTGTATGAAGATTATAAGGATTACCAACTTTATCACAGTAAGACAATCCTGATAAAAGTCTTGGAAACTGGCTTACTGGATCTATATCAATTCCATTATAATGCGGGCATGTATTTAACTTACAATCTTTAGCTGTCTGTATTGGAATACAAGAAACTTCTTTTGGCAATCCTGGACAGCTGGATGTTTTATCTTTTTTAGGATCATAACAAACCTGATTATTTGAGCATATATTGCCTTTGGTTCTAACTAATCTTCTTTGAGAATCTTTAACCCAAGTCACTATAGTAGAACAGAAAAAAGGATTTTTATCACAACTTGGATTTCTAAGAACTCTTGGTTTCAAATAACATTTTACATCATATTTTATATTAATAGGATACGCATATCCATCAATTCCAGGAGTACCACCAGCATAACCAAACCAATTACAACCTTCTTCTCCAAAAGAAATTATATATTCATACTTATTAGAATATGTATTAAATTTAATAGAATCCTTACAATTAAATGTTAAAAATACATTAGACCAATATTTTGGATTCAAAGCTTTTGGGTCCTGATCTATTGGTTCCCAGTTTTTATTCAATGCTTTTATTGTTTTTTGCTCATCTTCTTGATAAACAACACCAATAGCACTAATGCCCTCAGAACGCTTGAACATCTCTTCGCAAGGAATTTCCTATGAACCTCCGCCGGTCAAAGACACGGCGGTATCTTGCGCTAGGCTCTTAAAAAATCCATCACATTTTTGTTGATACCATTTGCTCCGGGCTCTTTTTTCTTACCTTGATTTCTGATATAATTACAAACTACTTCTGGATCTCTGCCTACTGAATCTACATACAACGCAGGACTCCACAAACCAGAGCCCCAGAAAAATCTTTTCTTTATTTGTGGAAATTCTCTTAGAAGTTTGAGTCCTGAAATTCCTTTGAACTTTTTTGCGATCCATGAAAAGCTGTAATGAGCCCTGATTCCTATGTCCATGTGCACATGATTTCTGTCAAATCCTATTTCTATTATCTGCACTTTTATTTGCTCTGCAACCTCTTGGAAAATTTGCATGCATCGTTCCTTGAAATCTGCAAAATCAAAAACATTGTGCCTGTATTTTACATTGAAGCATATATGCGCTTCGATTCTTGTATAGCTTGAGCTAGCTCTGACAAACTCCATTTTTACCACCGAAAGTTTTAAGAAGAAGCAATTGAACATAGCTTTAGCTAGGCGACTTGTAATATCAAACGCGAGGAAGCCTAGCGCAAAGTCCTTTACTTCCCTGAGAATATTTTACTTGACTTCTAGAAATAGCCGAAGGGTTTTAGAAACCACCAGTCACAGACTGGCTACGGGTGGAATTAACTCTTTAAAATAATTAACTATCTAAAAGTGGCAATAAATAACGAGCAATTCACTAATATCCACTTCACAGCAAGCTAGACAGTACAGATAATACTTTATAACATATTATTATTGATCATTATCAGGTATATTATTTTAGAATCATCTAAGATTAATAATTCCAGTTGATCTAACATCAAGAATAGCATCTACAGGAATTCTCAAACCAACTCCGACATTTCCATTAATATCAGTGCCAACTTTTATCAAAGATGATTTTCCTCCAGATATCTTAACATTACTAGAAGATGCAACATTTACAGTAGCATTTTCCCTTGTATCAAGCTGAACAACAGGAGCCATTATATATTCTCCTTTGCCTGTTGTATGCAAAGATTCATTTGCAATAAAATCAAATGTAGTGCTAGATGTAGTATTTGCTTTCACAACAAGTTCTGTAATAACAGTAAATTCGTTTGATGGTAATTTAGCCTGATGATCACCATTAGCATCTGTAACAACTACACTCTGAACATTTAATTTTATTTTATCATAAGTATCTGGATTTAACTGAGCACTTGCCAACAAAGCCTGCGTGCCTTCTGCTTTTAACTTAAGTAAGTCATATGTCTGCATCGAAGATGATACATCAATCCATCCCTGCTGAGCACTATGAACTTTTACACCATTTACAGTCATTTTGATGCTGTTTACAGCTCCCATATTAGCAGCTGCATCTGTAATTGTAAAATATGTATTACCTTTGGAAGATATCGTACCTCCTGTAGAATAATCTGTTCCCTGACTATTAGATTGTCCAATACAGCCTGCTACTACCACAACTAAGAATATTGATACTATTAAAATAGTAGATGTTATATTTTTTTTCACTGACTCACCAATTTACCACTTAATCTATTATTGATTTTAAAGATATATATAGGTACCTTATGAGCATGCTCCCCATCCGCATGATGGACAAGTTGCGCAGCCATCTTTGTGCTCAACTTTTATATCACATTCAGGACACATTTCTATAGTCTTTCCAACTCTTCCAATTGCTACAGCTACTTTTTCTTTTTGAACAGCTTCAATTGTTTGTTGGTGTTCTCTAACAGCTTGTTCTTGTTTTTTCTTTTCTTTAACTAAATGAAGAACTTCTTTTTCTCTACTTCCTGTTCTATATACAGTTAATGATTTGCATCCATATTGCCATCCTGTTACATAAGCTTTTCTAACATCTTCTTTTGTGGCTTCATAAGGAAAGTTACAAGTCTTACTTATAGAATTATCAACAAATTTCTGAAATCCTGATTGCATTCTCATATGACCTTCTGGTTCTATGTCTAAAGCAACTGCAAAAATTCTTTTCATATCTTCAGGCAAATCCAAATGATGAAGAGTTCCTGCATCTGCAATTTGATTCATAAGCTCTTCTGAATAAATTCCTCTATCTCTAAGAGCTTTTTCCAAATGTCTATTTACATAATACAAAGTTTTTCCTCCCATTATCTGAGATTTAGCATAAACCAATGCAAAATACGGCTCTATACCACTTGATATATCACATATCATTGATATGCTTCCAGTAGGAGCAATACTAGTTAATGCAGCATTTCTCATTTTAATACCTGCTTGCCCATAAACACTTCCTTGCCAATTAGGAAACACACCTTTTTCTTCAGCCAACTCCCTACTCATTGTATGAGCTGTTTCTTCTATAAATCTCATAACACTTTCTCCTGTTCTATATCCATCTTCTGTGTTATAGCCTACTTCTAATTGAATTAACATATCTGCAAATCCCATTATTCCAAGACCAACTCTTCTGTTAGATCTAAATGTTCTGCTTACTTTTTCTACAGGAAAGTCTGTAAGATCAATAACATTGTCAAGCATTCTAACTGCAGTTCGTGTAGCATGTTTTAACCTATCCCATTCAACTTTTCCATCTTTCACAAACTTATCTAAATTCAAAGACCCTAAATTGCATACATCTCCATCATGTAACATCTGTTCTCCGCAATTTGATATAACCAAACCATTTGCAATGAAAGAATGTGTTGCAGGTTCTGTTAAATCATAAACATCTCTTTCCCCTTGATACTCAACAAATTTCACTCTATCAACAAAATTCTCATCTCTTAATTTCTTTTGTAAAATTTTATCAAGTTTATCCTTATTTTTATTGCACAAAAATCCGATTTGCTTATTAAATTGTTCTATATTTTTTCCAGATATATTTATCTCAAATAAAATTCCGTCTGTTTCATATATTCGTTTTTCGCCTTTCTTAGTTATATAAGAAAACTGTTCTCTAGATCCTCTGCTTCTATCATATATTCTTGATCTTACTCCAAAATTCAATAAAAGTAATTGAACTTGTTTTGCTAATTTCAAAGATTTTGTTGTTAAACGTACATAATAGTTTCCAGTTTTCTCATCTAACATCACAGTTCCATCAGATGAAAAAAGTCCTTGCAAAAATCCACTTGCTGCCTCTTTAGGAGCTGTAAATAGTGTATTAGGTACCTCTTTTTCACCAGCTTTTTTTGTTGTTAATCCTAATTTCTTAAGATATTCAACAAAACGTTTTGAACCATAATTAAGATGGTACGTATTTCTCTCTCTTTCTATTTCATGTGTTTCTGATATATACATTTTATTTACTATTGGTTTCAAATATTCTAAAATTTCTTTATCGTTTTTTCCAAATGTTAGACCTACCATAAATTCTTTTTCTTTATCTCTAATCCAACCATCTCCAACAACCCAACCCAAGAACTGTCCTAATTCTCTGCTCCATTCTTGAGGAAAATTGTATTTATAAGTTCTAGAATTTTTTCCAACAAATTCATTTTGCACAGAAAATGGTAAAGAAGAATCTACACTAAATCTTCCTTCCCCAGATTGGATAAGAACTTGATGGTTAGTTCCTAAGTTTTTTACTTCAACCCATCCTTCTGTTGTCATTATTTTATGGTCTGATGTTGCCTCTAACTCATATCCAGATTCTGTTTCTACTTTCCATATTGGTTTAGTGCCAGTTTTCCATATAGCACTTGAGATGCTAAGATTTGTACCTTTCAGTCCTTTGTATATAACAAGTTTTGTGCCATCTACTTGGGCTATTTCAATAGGCATTCTATTGTCACATGTTATTGCTACACCACCATTACCATATTTCTCAGCTAATTCATCTATTCTACTCAATCCATTCTCAGTACTAACCAATGTATCTCCTGTAACACAAGGATTGCATGCTTCTATTCTGCCCAACTGTGGCAACGGATTTGTTCTATTAACATTATCCAAGAAAATAACACCTGGTTCTCCATTATTCCAAGCAGCTGAAACAATTTCATCCATTATTTCCCTAGCACTCATTGTTTCTTCTGTTATACTTGTAACCATATCATTCTCATTTCTAACTATTCTTCGTGGTTTCATCTCTCTTCCTCGCCATTCACAAAACCATGGAGTTGGGTCATTAGTCATGACTTTTTCCATAAACTCATCTGTCAAAGCAACTGAAATATTAAAGTTTCTAATATCTCCTTCTCTTGCTTTGCAATGTATGAATTCAAGAATATCTGGATGAGCAACACTCATCACAGCCATATTAGCACCATGTCTACCTTGTTGTTTTATTGTGCCAAATGCTTTGTCATATATTCTCAAAAAAGATATAGGACCAGATGCAACTCCTCTTGATCTTATCGTTCTTGTTCCAGCAGGTCTTAATAAATGCCAAGGAAATCCTAACCCAGAACCAGCTTGCTGTAGTAAAGCAGCTTCTTTCAAAGTATCAAATATTCCATCCATACTATCTGTTGGATGAAGTACAATACAATTAGACACTAATCTTGTAGGCGCTCCTGCATTTGTCAAAGTTCTTCCAGCAGGCAAAAATTCTAAATTCATTAAAACATCCCTAAACTCAGAATAGAATTTTTCAATTTCTTCATCACTTTTATTATAATCTCTTTCTACTTCTGCTACAGCCCTTGCTACACGTTCAAACATTTCCTCAGGAGACTCTATAGGTCTTCCATCAGAATCTTGTATCAAATATCTTCCAGCTAAAACCCTTAAAGAATTCAAACTTAATTTTTTGTACATACTTGTGTATTTTCCACTCATGATCTTTCTTGCTTCTTCTCTTATTTTTGATCTATCCTGTCTGTACAATATATATTCTTTTGCAGTTCTTGCATGTCCAGTCTCAATAAGAACTTTTTCCACAACATCTTGAACTTCTTCTATAGTAGGAATATAATTTCTTTGTTTAGAAGCTCTATTTTCAAGTATGGCAAGAACTTTTTGACCAAGCTCTTCTGAAACACTTCGATCACTTCCACCTACAGATTGTGCAGCCTTATAAATAGCCTCAGCTATCTTTCCTCCATCAAAAATAACTACTTTTCCGTCTCTTTTCATTATTTTATTTATTGCCATTTTCATCACCTTAAAATAAAAACTTCAAAAACTATATTCTAATTTTTGTACTTCAAACTTTTTTCAGTATTTTTAATTCTTTTTCAAATTCAACAATATCATCAAAATTTCTATATACAGATGCAAATCTGACATAAGCAACCTTATCCATTTTTTTTAGTTTTTGCATCACACGTTCTCCTATATCAGTGCTAAAAATCTCTTCCCCAAAACTTCTAAGCTCTGTCTCTATCTCATTAACAGTTTTTTCTATAGTTTCTTGTGAAACAGGCCTTTTTTCACAAGCCTTTATAATACCTGACAAAATTTTCTGTCTATCAAAAGTTTCTCTGCGCCCATCTTTTTTAACAACCATAAGATTTATATGAGCTCTTTCATGTGTAGTAAATCTTTTTTTACAACTAAGACACTCCCTACGCCTGCGTGTAATTTCATCTCCATCTCTTTTGTCCACAACCTTTGTATCCTTGTTACAAAACAGACAACGCATGACATTACCTAAACCATATATTACCCAAAATCCTATTTATGGGTTGTGTTTTGTCTAAATTCAAACCACAAGATGTTGTGGTTTTGTGCCCTATATATACTTTGTTGTTTTGCAACAGCTAAAATTGACATTATTTTTCAGTTAACACTTTTGCTATCCGAATTTTGAAAGAAAACACTTGCTTATCAAAAAAATATTGATAGTAATTTACATCACTTTTTTGTAAAACAATTTGAATTATAAGTCAATATTTGATTTTAATTCTTTGAGATCTCTTATTGTATGAGAATTATGGATAAAGTAGTAATAGAAGTTCCTTCTTCATCTGCAAATGTTGGATTAGGATACGATGTTTGGTGTGTAGGTCTTGAACAACCTAACCTTAAACTTACATATACAAGTCTTCCTAATTTTGAAATAACTGTTGAATCAACAAGTCCTTTCAAGGCTCCTGATGGCAGACATCTCGGCTATGCAGGAAAGGCTGCTTTAGAAAAATTTCTTAGAGATAATTTGAGAACAGAAGGAGCTCATCTTTATTATGAAGATAATGGATATCCTGTAGGTGGTTTAGGAAGATCTGGTGCAGAAACTGTTGGAGCAATCATGGCAGCAGCAGTTATTTATGGTATTTCTATGAGTAGAGATCAAATTATCAGAGCTAGTGCAAGAGGTGAGCCAGGAGAACATAAAGATAATGTAGCAGCATCAACTAATGGAAGATTTAATATTATATTCACATCACCACATACCAATACACCATCCATTGATTGTTATGATGTTCCTGCTAATTTAGGGTTAGCAATAGGCATCTCTTCTTATCAAAAAACAGGAGGTACTGAAGCTGGAAGAATGATTCTCAGAAGTCCTGTTGAATCCTGACTTCGCCACTTTGCGGATAACATCGAATTGAAAACAACTTTCTACTTCTCAACTGTTTGAATAATGTCAGAATTTAATCAGAATACACGATATCACCAAAACTGATGAAAATTGGAACAAAAGTTACTCAAAATTACTCATATCAATTTGACACATGTTTTCAATAGGATTTACCTCGTAAAAATCAAAAAGTTCCTCAAAAAATATCTGATGAATTTGACACTTTATTTTCTGGCATCGAAAATAGCCCATATTTATGACGTTTCTATCAATATTTTCATAATTAATACGGAAATTTAGATAATATCATAAAAAATTTGTTGAGATTTGATTAAAAACTCAATTTGTAATCTAACTGTCAAAATATGTTGAGTAACGTTTTTTGTCAAGAAGCTTAGCTTTTCACTTTCATCTTATTTTTTATGTCCAAAGTGGCGAAGTTAAGTAGTAATGGACAAAACTATCTAGAGTATAATATGTTGTCCTTACTATATGTCATGACATACTATGATACTAAAAAGTTATGTCATTGACTATAATTCAGATATATCAAAATATCTTTTACTTACTAAACCTTGATGATAGACATAAGTACCTTGGTAAAGCATATATGACAATCCTAGTCTCTCTATCTCAAGAACAAATTCTCTTACTGCATGACTACCAACAAAAGCTTGACTAAAAGATGCCCATTTATTCTAAATTCAACTTCATAACCAGGTGCTTCTAAAGCCATAATGAGCCCGGTGGGGATCGAACCCACGACAGCCAGCTTTCTTTCGTCATTGCCATGTTTTATTCAAACACGACTAAGATCTTTTATCTTACGATAAAAGGCTGGTGCTCTACCAGCTGAGCTACGGACCCAATGATTCTGATTTATCATGCATTCTTAAAAATGCAAGGTTTCTTTTCGTTAATATCTATCATTTTCTTTTAAAAGAAACTAATTGATTTAGAAATCTTTAGCAATAGAAGATATAAAACAGTATCTTATAGGATTTTGCTTAGAATTATTCAAATTTTACAAATTACTATCGAAGAGACAGATATTTTTCTTGGACGACTTTATAGCAAAGAATCTTTTGGTTCTTTGGACATATGAGAACCCACAAAAGAATGCCTATAATCTTTCTGCTAGATTCTAAAAATATCAACCAATATTAAATACTTTCATCTAACTTTTCTAACTGGTTTGTAAAAAGCAATATACCATTCTGAATTATTTTCTGACATAAATCTAACAAATTTACATATTCTAGAAGGCTAATCTTTCACTTGATTGAACAAAACTGAATGAAAACCATGATACATTCTTTGAAACTCTATAAGACCTGGGATGTCATTCGCTCTCAATGCCCTGTTATATAAATCTGCAAACCCATCATGGTGACCAGCATATAAAACTATTACAGGATGATTCCTAACAGAATCATCTAGCCCCATTTTTACTGCATATTCATCAAATGTTGGTGCTGATGGAAAGCCGCTTAAATCAAATTCAGGATTTTGGTAAAGATCAACTATAGAAGCATCTAGAACAGGAGTAAAACTTGCTCTTACACCTGCTAATACACTTCTTGGTGTATAATGAGTTTTTTCTCTAGTATGCAAATCAGTCATAAAACAACCTATTCCAAGTATTCTATTATCAAACTATATAAACTTAACTATTTGGTTAAATTTTATTAAGAACCATTAATAAGTATACCTTGAATTAAATTGTGGACGACTAATAAAAAAATAGCGCCTTGGCCGGGATTCGAACCCGGGTTTGCCTAACCTATGAGATGACTCTCAAAGTTTCGAAGCCTATCTGTTTATTAAAAACATTTCTTTTTAAAAAAAGGTCTTTATCGACAGGGCCACATGCTAGACCACTACACCACCAAGGCATAATTTAATTAACAATATTTATTAGACTTAAATAAGTAGCATAAATAAAGATTTACTATTTTCTACAATAATCAATAAAATTTTCAATTATTTTCAATGTCTGATCATATTTTTTATCAACACCATTGAAAACTTTGTCTAAATCCTTTCCATCTCTTTTTCCCATCAATTCAGCAATTTCAGGCAAAATCTCTGGATGAAACTGTACGCAAAAAAAATTTCTAATACAATACGCCTGTAAGCTATGATCATTTTCAGCTAAAATGACAGAACCTTTCGGCAATGCTTTAGCAACATCTCCATGACTTTGGTATACTTTTATTTCATTAAAAAATCTGTCAAAAATAGGATTTTCTAATCCTTCTTCATTTAAAAATATACTTCCAAATCCTTCTTCAAAACTTCCGCTTGGTCCAACGTTTCCACCAAGAGATTCAGCAACAACTTGAAACCCAAAACAAATTCCAAGAGTAGGGATCTCCAGCTTATCTATCAATTTAACCAAATCCATTAACTTAGATATCCATTCTTCTTTATCATAAACAGATGCTCTAGAACCTGTTATAATTATTCCATCGCTATATGCTATCTCATCTTCAGAAGGAAATTCTCCAGAATGAATATTTTTTATTAGTATATTCTTTATATCAAAAGAAGAAATATATTTCTTAAGAAGCATGGCTCCATTTGTTTCATTGCTTGGATCATAATCACAATTAAGAATGAGCATCCTCATAACATTTCCCTAGTTCTCAATCTATCAATTAAATAATATCTTAAATCAGATTGTTTTGATAAACCTAATTTTCTAATTAAATCTGCGTCATTTCCATTAACAAGAATATTATCAACACCATCCCCTAAAAGAATAGCATCAAACACAAAGCCTCTTTCATTAAGACCTCTATAAGCATATTCTCTAAGATTATCTATTATTTTTCTCATTCCAATTCCACCAACTTTATCATCCAATCCATGTCTAGCAGCTCTTTTCAATTCTTCAAAAGATCCAGAAAAAGGATTGCAAATAACACCATTATCTGCTACATAATAAGCCAATCCAGTAACAAATGAATTCAAAACCTGCATTCTATCTATGGTTGTTGGTATATCAGGAACCCGTACCTCAGTAGAAAGCAAGCAAGATCTACCATTTTCAGTAATAGCATGATCAGGTCTAGGTCTAACATGAAGAAAAATCTGATGAGGTTCTAGCAAATCAAAAGGCGCATAACTATAAGAACTTCCATCTTCATTATGCCTAATTCTATAAAGCTCTGACTCATTTGCATCCATATACCCTTTGCTCAATCTTTGATTAACAGAATCTGAAACACGTCTCATAAATAGATGATATTCAGATAAGCTATTCAATTCAGGCAAATCTCTCCAAGTATCTGGAGGAAAACTAACACATAATCTTTCATATTGATTTATTCGCCTGCTTTGAGTCTTAGTATCAATAAAATCTCCTGTTCCAAAAGAATAAGGAGAGCTAGCTGTTATGGCAATTAATGCAGGTCCTATTTGTCTAAAGAGATTATAAAGATCCATTCCAAGCTGCTCATTGCTAACACCTAAAACAACTTGTTGACTTGTTATATCCTTAAAGCCATCTGCACATCTTCTTGATAAAGAAGTTGTTCTGTGCCATTTTGGTTCAATTAAAGAAACATCTTCTAAAACAGAAGATCCGGCATAAACAAATCCTCCAAGATTTTGTGCCTCTGTTACAAGTAACGGTACATATCTTGCGACCATTTGATTTAATTCTCTAATATCACGAGCTTTTGATAAGTTTACTTCTACAATATGAATAGGATTTACCTCATGAACAGCCATAGATTCATACGTACCATCTGCTAATACAGCTGAATTATAAGCTGCTATTAAATCAGCTGCAGTAACAATATACAAAGGAAATTCTAGCTCATTGCTAATCATTGGAATATCTCTTTCTTTTTGATTCATTCAAACCCCATCATAAAATATATCTAGAAATCTTTTTAATTCAATAATTCCTTTATCTTATCCAATCCATCAACTAAATTAGGTGCCAAAGAACCTTTTTCTTTAAACTTCAACAAATCCTCAAAAAAATACCAGCCAAAATCAGGAAATCCTTCAGGCTCCATTATTTTTGGTTCTCCTTTTTCTATCTTACCTAAAAAAGTATAGATATCTATTTTTTGTCCGTTCTCAGAAATAGAATAGAATTTTCCAAAAAAATCTAATATCTTTACATCAATATCTAGTTCTTCTTTAGCTTCCCTAAGAGCACACTCTTCAGAACTTTCTCCAAGCTCAACTCTTCCTCCAGGAGGTTCTACTCTAGGTATTTTATGCTTATTACTATGTAGAAGAAGAATTTTTCCATTCTGAATAATTAAGATGTTTGCAACTTTCATAAATAAACCTATATAAAACCTATCCATATTTATGACTAAGAATAAGAGGGCTTTGAAAAGGATTTGTTATTCCTATACCTATAGGTTCTTTCCCTGTTTCTAATTCTTGAGAAGATCCTGCCCATTTTCTTCCATCGTAAGAATACATATCAACACCAACTAAATCACCGACAGAAACAGATTCGTATTCATCCTTTGTAACTCTTGCCTCAAAAGATTTTTTCTTAAATTTAGGATCATTTAATTCAAAAACAACTCTATATTCTGTTGGAACAAAACCAAATCCATGATCTATAGATATACCAACAACTTTGCATCTCAGAGATCTCATTTCAACAAGCTGATAACAATCTGAAGTAACCATGATATTCTATAAACAACAACACTTAAGAAAGTTTTAGAAATAGGTAATAATTTCACAAAAGACTAAGAAAAATATAAAAGGTAAGCGACGTCGTGAATTTCGGTAACTCGAATCAAATGACGCATTTGATTTTAGCATCATTCAAATTTTCTTACCTACAGACCACATCGCTGAACAGCTTAACTTCCAGGTTCGGAATGGATCTGGGTGTACCCTGTTCGCTCTGGTCGCCAACCAAATATTAAATAAATAAGAGAATATTTAAGCTTATAGAAAGGGAAATTACATAAAAACTTATTCTGTTACAATAACAGTTCCTCTCAATGCAGGATTTAAATGGTCATGATATTTCCAGTTTCCTACTTGAAAAAAGGTAAAGTTGTAAGACTCTCCAGCTAAGATTCCTTTGCATGGATCAAATGCACCTTCTTTAGCTTCTCCTTCTCTTTTACAAGCATTTGATCCCATAAAACTTCCTTCTTGTTCATACTTAGCTCCTGGATAAAGTGTATGTGTAGGATGCATTGCAGATGCAGGCCATCTCTTATCAGGACCTATATTAAGCCACGTTACAGTACTTCCTTTTTTGATAGTAACTATTTCTGGATTAAATCCATTTCCGCTTGCCTGTATTAGAACATTTTCTCCTGATTGAACTGTATTATTTATGTCAGTAGCCTTTCCTGTAACAGTTGTATTTTGTCCTATACAACCAGAAACAGCTAATACTACTAAAATCAAAAATATCGATAAAAAAGTTGCAAATTTTTTCACTAAAACCACTTTAATATTTGAGAAGTAAAGTTTAAATTACTGAAGTGATGAAAAATTTAAAGGAGCTGTTTCAGTATATGCAGGTACTGTTATTTTTTGTGTATCAAAATTTACAGAATTCAAAACCATGTTTATTTTTACAGAACCTCCCTGAGAACCTTGTTGAGAACCAGTTGCTCCTACAGCAATTTCCATAGTCATTTCAAGAGGTAATCCAGATTCTCTATCTAAACACATGTCCATCTTAAGATCTCCTGATTGAGAACTATCTTTTGGTGTGTAAACGGTTTTTACAGAATCACACGTTCTACCTGCAATAGTTTTTGTATTAACATAATCTATCTTAAGCTCTTTATCTTCAATCAACTGTTTCAAAGCAGCGAATTGTTCTTCAGGCGTCTTTAATGGTAATGTATCCTGAGGCACTTTCTGACAAGTTGTATTTATCAACGACAACAAACATTGTATTATACCATCTTTTGTCTGGTATTGATCTACTTTGATTTTTTCTCCAAAAGTTTCTAAAGACAAAGAAACTTTTGTAACATCTCCACTTTTTGTTATATATATCAATCCATTTGCATCTAGATTAAGACCCCCTGTTTTTGTATTATAAGATAATTTATAATCTGTTTTATAGTTCTCGAGTTTTAGCTGCTTGTCAATAGCATCTAGTGTAAGTTTTTCAGGATCAGGCTTAAGAAATACTAGTGCTGCAACAAGCCCGACTGCTATAACAATCACTGCAATTACAACAACAATCATATGTTTTGAAATTTTCAAATTAACCACACCAATTTGATGCATGAAATGCATCATTTCTTTGCTCTCTTTTTGTATTCCCCTATTTATATTTCTTAGCTATTTATAGAAACCTCTAAAAACAGCCAAAAATACCACAATCCTTATATATGATAGATTTCTTATAATATATTAAGATTAGTGAGGCAAAAACAAATAGAATTTTTGATAAGTTAAAAGTGTATCAAATTGTAATATTGAACACTTAAAAATCTCAGCATTGAAGAAATTCATATGTAGATGTATCTTTCTAGTCTTACGATGAAACAAATCACCATATATAACTGTGATTATCATGGTACTTACACTAAATAGATCATATGCTTTAGATAGAACAATTGCTCAAAGAGCTCCAGAACAGGTATTATTGGATACATTTAATCAATTCTCTGCAGGTAATTATATGAACATGTATAACGGAGATATGTACGTAGAGATGAGAAGGGAACTACTAGACTCTGCAAAAAAAGCACAACAATTTGAAGATGCTTACGGAAAACCTCCACAAATTCTTGAAAGGTTTGCTGTTACATACGACAGATTAGTTGCAAGATACAATAAAGCTCTAGAAAATAGAGATGAAGAAAGAATACAGAGAATAGCTAAAGTAAGCGAAAGATTTAAGGAAAGAACATTAGAAAGAATGAAATTAGAAGAAGCAGCTTAATTTTTTAGTTTTATCTAATTCTAGACTAAAGACTACTTAAAAGTGACATATTTTAACCTTAAAGTAAAATACCTTTAAATAGATTTCCCACCTATCTAGTTAGATAAGTGGGTAAAGTATGGTAGTAACTACAGAAAGATCTTATGTAATTGGAAGACAATTAGCTATAGATAACCCTATATTACCAGTGACAGACTTAAGAAATGAATTTATTTTAGCAGATTACCTAAGAAATCCAACAGATCTAAACTTCGTATATGAAACAATAATAGATATTCTAGAAAAAAAGGGTAAGATAGCAGGTACATATGAAGATAAATACGAAGAACCTACAGAACAACTAAAACATTTTGCATCAAGACATAATATATTAGCAAAATCATTTAATTCATATTCTAGACAACTTGCAGATGCGTTAGATAGAAATGACTCTAGTAACGTAGATTTTTATTCTACAAATTTAATTGATATATTATCTCAATACGATACATTAGCTGACACGACTAAAAATCAATTAGCATCAACTGCATTCATATCAATGCTTCATGATCTATCAAATCAATTTTCCATAGGAGGAACTGCGCATAACGATGTAGAATCTAGAGATTATGTAATAGAGACTATTGAAACATTATCTCATGAAGGTCTTTTGAAACCGTTTGAAGATTTTACACAAGGTTCGCCTGATCATGCAAAATATATAGATCTAGGTGGAGATCCAACTCATGTTGAAAATGCTGGGAAAGTATATAGAGAACTTTGCCAAGATTATAGAAGTGCATGGGAAACAAAAGACTTGAATGCATTAGCACAAGTATGGACAAAATACACTGAATTTGTAAGATCTGAAGCAGAAAGACATAGAGTTTCTCTTAACTAACCTACCATCAATAAAACAACCATAACACTTATTCCTAACAATATGCCAAAAATTTGGATGACAGAATTTTTCAATTCAATCTCTTTCTGAAGCTCAGGCATTAGATTTGAACAAGCAAGATATATGAACCCTCCTGCTGCAAAAGGAACTAATATAGATGAATAATTTCCTATAACTGGCCCAATTATTAATACAATTATAACTCCAATCAATGCAGTTAATGCAGATAAAAAATTAAAGAAAAGAGCCTTTCCTTTGCTAAATCCTCCATAAATCAAAACTCCAAAATCTCCAAATTCTTGTGGTATTTCATGAAATATAACAGCTATAGTAGTAGCAATTCCCAACGGAATGCTAACCAAATAAGTTACTCCGATAACAATGCCGTCTGTAAAATTATGTATTCCATCTCCAACTAAATTCATTATAGCAGCGGACTTTCTTCTAGTAGCTTTTTCTGTATAAAGTCCATAATCATGCTTGTGTTTCCAATGAATGGTTTTTTCTATAACAAAAAATATAAGAATTCCAGAAAGTGTAAACAAAGATATCTCAATTGTAAATCCGTTTTCTGCCACAGCTTCTGGAAGTATATGAAGAAATGCATCTCCAAGCAAAGCACCTATTGAAAAACTAATTAAAAATAATATAAAATTTCTCTTCTTAGTTATCTTTAATGGAATTGATAGAACTCCTACAAAAGAAATAAGACTAACAATAAGTACACTTGCTATTGAGTACAACCATATTTCTAAACTCATAAACTAAACCTATAGTTATTAATATTTAAGCTTAATGTTAATAATATTAAATAAATGCCTTATATAGGATTATTAATGGTGAATCTATGGCAGAAATAATAAGTATGTCTCTTAATGATGCCTTATTGAAAGAAATGGATGAATTACAAAAAGAATTTGGTTTTCAAGGAAGAAGCGATATGATAAGAACAGCCTTGAAAATGCTAATATCTGAGAAGAAAGAAAGAAAGAAAATAAAAGGAACTATAGATGCTGTTCTTTTAGTCATACATGATGACAAATATTCTGAAGAAGTTTCTATAGTGAGTCATAAATTTCAAAAATTTATAAAGACTCAAATACATAATCAACTTGAAAACCATAAATGTCTTGAAGTATTCATATTAAACGGAGAAGGTGAGAAAATAACTTCTATGCTAGATATACTTCAAGCAAACAGAAAAATAGATCTTGTAAAACTTATTATTTCTTAACCACTATGTCAAAAAGCACTGATTAAATAATTCCTCTCGTAAATACTATTGTGGTTTAGGATTAATTTAATATATAATGAGTTGCTATGCAGCTCTAAGGGAAATCAGGATTAACCTAAAACTAAAAACCGTAGGGTTGTGGTTTGGAATGAAAGGAGTAGGAGGAGCATTTGATATTATATCAACAATAATTACTCTGATCCTAGGATTTATTATAATCTATATTGGTCTTATTGGAATAAATCTTCCTGCATTTGTTGTAGTAATTTTAGGAATATCATTAGTATTTCTTGCTGTAATGTCTATAGTTGCTTAGAAAGTGTCATTTTATTTCACATCATTCAAGAATTCTCGAACTTGTCTTAAAAATTCTTTTAGTGTGAAATCAATGAGTATTTTTATGTCATTTCTCTCGGCAGATTCAACTAATGCCTTGAAGTATGCATCTTTTTTTACAGAAATATTGAGTAAAGAAAATCCTTCATCAATCAATGTTTTATTCAATAGTAATCTGCAGACTCTTTTATTTCCGTCAAGAAAAGGATGTATTTTATATATTCTGTAATGAACTTCGGCTGATTTTTCTATTGGGTTTAGATTTGTTGAATTATACCATTTGACGAAAGAATCAAGCAAATTATTCACTTTGCTGAAATCTGGAGGTCTATAAGAAATTTCTCTTCCAGATGGATTTTTACTGTCACGTATATGCAAATAAACCTGCTTGTATCTTATATTTCCAGGCGTTTTTTCTTCAAACCCTGCCATAATTGTTTTGTGTAAACCTAATATGTATTTTTTATCAAGTGTGTATGTATGTTTTATAGATTCAATAGCATAAAGCATGTTTTTGCTGATTTGCTCTTGCATATTTAACTTATCTGTCTTTTCTAGAGCATGGCGAACATCGTTTAGATTCACATCAATATCTTCTGTTATAAGAGTGGTTAATGTGAAAATTAATGTACTGTCGATTTCATATTGTCGTCTTTGAATTGTAGAAAGAGATGCGAATTTTTTGTTAAATGCATCTCTAAAAAGCAGTGCTTTGATAAAATTATCTTTTGAAATGAATTTTGTGGCATAATTCTTTCCAGCTAGTTTTAATATTATTTCTAATTTGAAATCATGTTCTATTTTCGACAGTTGTGTTTTTGATGGCTTTTCTAAACCTATGTATTTGCTGAATGTTTTTGACTTTTTAGCTATGAAATAACTTAAATCAAGATAGTAATATTTTTTCCCTTTAACAATCTTTATACGTAGTGCCATGGTATAATTAGGCTGATAAAAATATTTAAAGTTATCAGCCTAACTCTAATAAAGTTGTTAGGCTGATAAAATATATCACATTCATCAGCCTAATTTTAGAATTGTGCACTATAGAAGCCTTAAACTCCTTTAACCAACTTTAGTAGTTTTTGATGTAGTAAACCATTGCTTGCCAATAAGTCTCTGCTAGTTATAGTCCATTCTTTTCCTGAGAAATCTGTAACCTTTCCACAAGCTTCCCTGACAAGCAAAGAACCACATACACTATCCCATGTCTTTGCCCCATTATTCACAAAAGCATCTATTCTTCCATCAGCTAAATAAGCAAGTTCTAAATTTCCTGCCCTAGGCTGATTAAAAATTGCAGGATATTGTTTTAACTTCTGATATATTTTGATATTTCTAGTTATTTCCTTTGTATTGTTATTATGACAAAAACACATTATAGACCCTTCTATCTGTTGCATAGTAGAAACTTGGATACTCTTTCCATTAAGTTGAGCTCCTCTATACAACTCAGCAACAAAAAGCTCATTAGTTATAGGTGCATATATAACAGAAACCAATAATTTATCTTTCAAAACAAGCCCTATAGCTGTATCAAAAAACGGTATTCCGAGCATATAGTTAGCTGTTCCATCAAGAGGATCTATTACCCATTTATAATAATTTTGCGAAGCAGACGTATTTGGACCAGCCTTAATATTTCCAGATTCCTCAGCTAACATAGAATATTCAGGATATTTCTTTTTCAAATAGCTTATGATAATTTTCTCAGCTTCTCTATCAGCTTGTGTAACAAAATCATGCTTACCTTTTTTATCTATTCTTTGAGATTTTTTAAACTGTTTAAGCAGATAATCTCCTGCCATCCTAGCGGCCTTTATAGCAACTTTTGTTTCTTCAATAATAATCACTATGTATAGTATAATGAGATTTTTTGAAGATGCAAAGAACCTAAGTTATTTAGCATCTTCCATTATCAAATTTGGATTCAAGTATTTTTATTGTAAAGGATTAGTATACTTTTCTTTCCTTTACAAGGTTACAAGAAAGAACTATGTTCTTTCTGTACAGATGGAATCTTTTATTCCATCTTGCAGAGGACTTTTGAAAAAAGTTCTCTTTGTGTACACAAGGAGTTTATACTCCTTGATGTATGTACGAAGCATAAATATTCTAGTTTGTTATGCTTCGTACTATATTCAACCTTTTTATCTTCTAATTCCACAATTACGTTATGCCAAAACCAAAGATAACTCCAGAAGTAGTAAAACGTGTTGCAAAGATAGCCAGATTAGAGCTTACTTCTAAAGAAATTAAAAAATTTCAAAAAGATCTTTCTGAAATACTTACAGCATTCAAAGAACTTGACAAGCTAAATATAAATAAGGTAGAACCTAGCTTTCATCCAATGCCAGTAAGAGATATTTTCAGAGAAGATGTTCCTGAAGTTTGCTTGTCGCAAGACAAAGCACTATCAAATACAAAACATAAAGAAAAAGGCTATTTCAAAGGTCCAAGAGTGGTGTAAAATAAATGGCAAAATATACAATGTCTGTAAAAGAATTCTTGGAAGAATCAAAAAAAGGCAACATAAATTTCTTAGATTTTGCTTCAGCCTTATTGGAAGAAGTAGAAAGAATAAACAAAAGGTTTCAATTACTTAGAGAAATATGCGATATTAGAGATAGATTATATTTAAGACCTCCATTAAACGGACTTCCTATCAGTGTCAAAGATTGTATTTGTGTTAAAGGGGTTCAAAGCTGTGCAGGTTCAAAAATACTAGAAGGTTACATACCACCATTTGATGCAACTTGTGTACATAGAGTAAAAGATCAAGGAGCTACTATTCTAGGAAAAACAAACCAAGATGAATTTGGATTTGGTACATTTTCAACAAATTCTGGTTATGGAATTCCAAAAAATCCTTTAGATCCTTTGCGATCAGCAGGAGGATCTTCTGGTGGAGCTGCAGGTTTAGTAGCAGCGCTAGATTTTCCTCATGTAGCATTAGGAGAATCAACAGGCGGTTCTATTAGCGCACCTGCTGCATTTTGTGGAGTAGTCGGAATAACACCAACATATGGTCTTGTTAGCAGATATGGACAAATAGATTATGCAAACTCTTTGGACAAAATAGGAGTTATAGGAAAGACTGTTAATGATTGTGCATTAATATTGTCTATAATTGCAGGAAAGGATGAAAAAGATCAAACAAGCATTGGAGAGAAGAAAGATTATAATAAATCTATAGTGACTGGATCACGTAGTGATCAAGCTAGAGCTACAGACCTAAAAGGAGTTAAGATAGCAATTCCGAAAGAATATTTTCAGAACTTGGATAAAGAAATTGAAAAAGAAGTTTGGAATGCTATAAAGAAAATGGAATGCAATGGCGCTACATATGAAAAAATATCATTAAAAAATACAAAATATGGAGTTGCAGCATATTACATAATTGCAACAGCAGAAGCATCTACTAACTTAGCAAAGTATTGTGGTATGCGTTATGGACTTCATGGAAAGCTAGAAGGTAATTTTAACGAATATTTCTCCAGTGTAAGGACAATTGGATTGACAGAAGAAGCAAAGCGAAGAATAATATTAGGAACATTTACAAGAATGGCTGGTTATAGAGATGCATATTATTTGAAAGAAATGAAAGTTCGGACATTAATAATACAAGAACACAAAAAAGTATTCAAAAACTTCGACATCATAGCATCACCATCAATGCCTATTCAACCGCCAAAATTCAAAGATATAGAAAAACTTAAGCCTGTAGAACATTATCAAATGGACTTCTTGACAATTCCTCCAAATCTAGCAGGCCTTCCACACTTGTCTATACCAGTCGCAAACAAAACCCCAATTGGCTTACACTTAACAGCAGACCACTTAGAAGAAGATAAGCTATTCAAAATAGGATCAGTATTTGAAAAGATAAGGTAAAAATATGTATGAAAAAGAATTGAAAGTTGCAAAAAAGGCAGCAGAAAAGGCTGGAAAAATACTTATAAAATATCACAGAAAAGAACTTGAAATTTCTAACAAGATAGGAGTTGATATAGTAACAAACGCTGACTTAGAAGCTGAGAAACTTATAGTAAACACTTTAAAAAAATCATTTCAAAATTATGGAATACTCGCAGAAGAATCTGGCGTAGAAGGTAATCAAAAAACAAAATGGATCATAGATCCTTTGGATGGAACCATGAATTTTTCTAGAGGAAGTGAAATATTTGGAACGACAATAGCTTTAGAAAAAGATGGAGAAATAGTTTTAGGGCTAATTTACCTTCCTAAACACAAAGAGATGTTCACAGCAATAAAAGGAAAGGGAACTTTTCTAAATAAAAAAAGAATAAACGTTTCTAATAGAAAAGGAGAAAGTTCAATCATAATTATCGGAGGTGGATGGTTTTCAAAAGAAAGTGAAAAATTTAATAAAAATCTAACTGAACTGGCTAACAAATACCCTAATGGGTTTAGAAGATATGGCTCTGCTATATACGGTTTAGCAATGATAGGATGTGGTAGATCAGAGGCTATGTTATTTCATCACACCAAATCGTGGGACATATCAGCAGGAGCATTATTAGTAGAAGAAGCTGGCGGCTTGGTAACTAATCTAAAAGGAGAAAAATGGAATCCATACCAAGGTAATTACGTATTTTCAAATGGAAAAATCCACAAAGAGATTCTAGGAATAATAAACAAGTAATTCAAAGTGATAACATGATTAAAATACCTAAGTCAATGTCAACGCAACATCCAGATAATGTGCACAATCCGTTTTTTGCATCAAGCTCTGTAATAAGTGGAGAAGATGAAATTAAAGAAGCTTTCTTTGCATTTTCTCATCTAGGATGTGAAGAACAGCTTTGGGATTGTGAAGGAAAAGAAGTAGATAATTATGTTGTCAAAAAGCTGTTAACAAAATATGAAAACTTCTTTTCAAAGAAAAAATTAGGAAAAGACTTTTTTATAACACCTAGAGTGCCAAATCCATCTATAGAAAGAAATGAAGCTAAAATACTTTTAGAAACTTTAGAATCAATTCCAAGAAGTTTTGATATAGCTAGACTATTTTACGGAGAAGATATACCACCTATATTTGAAATATTTCTTCCAATGACAAGTTGTGCTATAGAACTAAGAAGAATAAGAGAATACTATGCAAAAATAGTTGTGGGTAAGAAAAGTCTGAGCGTAATTGATAATGATATACAAATATCTGAATGGATAGGAGATTTTAAGCCAGAGGAAATAAGAGTAACCCCATTAATTGAAGAAAAGGATACTATATTAAATGCTGACAAGATAGTTGAACAATATATAACAAGCAGCAAAATAAAAGATTATCAAAGAGTATGGCTTGCAAGATCAGATCCTGCATTAAACTTTGGTTCTTTAGCAGCAATCTTGCTCAACAAAATAGCTTTATACAAGCTTGATTTATTAGAGGAAAGATCCTCAATAGAACTATTTCCAATACTAGGTTGTGGATCTGCCCCATTTCGCGGAAACCTTAGTCCTTTAAATCTAAATTGTTTAGATGGATACCCATCTGTACATACATTTACAGTACAGTCAGCCTTCAAATATGACTACGAACATAATCTTGTAAGAGAAGCAATAGAAAAGATAAATTCGAGAAACAAGAAAAAAGCTCCTATTGTAGATGAAGCAACTCTTAAAAAAATACTTGAAAAAACTTCAGAATCATATAGAAAGCAAATAGAAAGTATAGCACTTCTAATAAATACGTTTTCAAAACACATACCACAAAGAAGAAAGCGTAAGCTACATGTAGGATTATATGGCTACTCTCGAGCCCTAAAAGGCTCTGTATCATTGCCAAGAGCCATCAACTTTTGTGCAACATTATACTCACTTGGAATTCCTCCAGAGCTAATAGGATTAGATGTATTAACTAGAAAAGATATTAGTGATATGGAAGAATGTTACAAAAACTTTGAATATGATATGAAAAGCTCACTAAAGTACATGAATAAAGATAACCTTCATCTATTTCCGCTAACATTTCAAAAACATATAGAGACTGTACTAGAAAATTTAGAATTCAGTGAGGAAATAGTAGACAGCAAGCATAAGAAAATAACCAGCATAATAGCAAAAGACTATTCAGACAAAAACTTTATCTCTCTAGAAGAAAATATAGTAAGAGCAGGAACACTAAGAGGTTTCCTAGGTTAGATTATTATGATACTTACAACAATAATGATAGACGAAGAGCTTTATAGAAGACTTATTGATAAATCTATAGAAAAATACGGAAAACTCAATAAAAGAAATGTTGGGAAAACTTTGAATGAAATATTAGAAAAAGAGTTTAAAAACAATGAAAGAAAAAGATGAAGTTGTAAAAAAGGGCTACAATAAAATAGCCAAAAGATATCATGAACAAAGAGATATCTACAGTAGTACAAAACTGCTGAAAAAATTTACAAAATATCTAAAGAACGGTAAGGTTCTAGACCTTGGATGTGGAGCCGGAGTTCCTATTGATAAATATCTAATTAAAAATAATTATGACGTAACAGGTGCTGACTTTTCAGATAGTATGATAAATTTAGCTAAGAAAAATGTTCCAAAAGCTAAATTTATGAAAATGGACATAACAAATATAAAATTTAAAGAAAATTCATTTGACGGAGCAGTTTCATTCTATGCAATAATACATATACCTAAAGAAAAACATAGCAAGATATACAAATCTCTGCATAAAATCATAAAACCTAATGGAATTATTCTAGTAAATTGTTGTGGTTCAATTGCTTGGGAAGGATATGAAGAAAACTATTTAGGTGTAAAGATGTTTTGGAGTCACTATGAACCAAAGAAAACAAAAGAAATAATAGAGGCTTCTGGATTCAATGTAATTTGGGATAAAATATTAAAAATAGGAGGAGAAAAACAATATTGGATTTTAGCTAAAAACATAAAGTGATTTCTAAAAGCTTATATATGTGATATCACATATATATTTGTAGGTGATAATATGGGTAATATGACTCTAGCCATACCAGATGAAGTACAGGAAGATATGAAGAGATTTTCAGAAGTAAGATGGAGTGAAGTTGCTAGAAAAGCTATAATAGAAAAGCTAGAAACTTTGGAGTTAGCAGAAAAACTTGCCAAGAAAAGCAAGTTAACACAAAAAGATATTGAAGAATTTAGCCAAAAAATTAAGTCTTCTGCTACAAAGAGGTTCCTAAAATGAGGATCGTAATTGACTCTAACATATTATTCTCGGCATTAATAAAAGATTCTATAACAAGAAGAACTATATTAGAATACACTAATCAATTCCTTTTTCCTTCTATAATATTCGAAGAACTAGAGAAGTACAAAGATATTTTATTGAATAAATCTGGGATGGATGAAAAAGAGTTCAATGAACTACTCTATTTAATAATGAATAAAGTTCTGATAGTACCAGAAGAATCTTTAGAAAAATATAAAGACCCAGCAGTAGAGATAGTCAAAGATATAGATATCAAAGATGTTTTATTTATAGCATGCGTACTAGCTTATCCAAATAGCATTCTATGGTCAAACGACAAGAAACTAAAGAACCAAAAGACAATTAAAGTTCTAAATACAGAAGAAATAATCAAGATTTTATAGGAGATTTTATATGGTAACAATCGGATTAGAAGTACATGTTCAGCTTATGACAGAAACAAAGTTATTTTGTGGATGTTCAAATAAATTTAGCTCTATACCAAATACACAAACATGTGAGACATGTCTTGGACTTCCAGGATCTAAACCAAGATTAAACAAAAAGGCAGTAGAGCATGCAATAAAAATAGGTCTTGCTCTAAATTGCAGAATAAATCATGAGATGTTCTTCTCCCGTAAATCTTATTTCTATCCAGATATGAGCAAAAATTTCCAAATAACACAGTATGAAATGCCTATTTGTTTTGATGGATTTCTAGAATTGAACGGAAAGAAAATAAGGATAACAAGAATACAAATGGAAGAAGATCCAGCACGACTTGTTCATGAAGGAGCGATTGAAAAGTCAAAATATGTTTTAGTAGATTATAATAGATCCGGTACACCGTTATGTGAAATAGTAACAGAACCCGACTTTACGAGTGCACAAGAAGCCCGTGCCTTTTTACAAGAACTGTCTCTTATGCTAGAGTATCTGAGAGTTTATGATCCTAATATAGAAGGTTCTATGAGAATTGATGCAAATATATCTATGATGACTGATGCAAAAGCATCATCTAAAGATTTAGCTAAAGCTACAAGAGTTGAGATAAAAAATATTTCTGGATTCAAAGAAGTTGAACGTGGACTTTCATACGAAATAATAAGACAGTCTTCTCTTTTGAAAAGAGGGCAAAAAATAGCACGTGAAACAAGAGGGTGGAACGCTGAATCAGGAACAACAATTTCCTTAAGATCCAAAGAAACCGAGGACGATTATGGATATATTTTTGAAACAGACTTACCAACAATAGAAGTATCTAAACACGTCATGGACTTGAAATATGAAATGCCTGAATTTGCAAAGCAAAAAGTAGAAAGATATGAAAGAGAGTTTAGAATAGGAAAAGAAATGGCTATTTCAATAGTTTCAGAGCCTGATATCGCAGATGCTTTTGAAACAACTGTAAAAGAGATAGATCCCCACATATCTGCGATATTTTTTTCAAAAATGTTGAAAAAAGTTTTGAATTATGAGAATCTTCGTCTTAAGCAGATAGGAATAAAGACATCATGGCTAATAACAATACTGAAAAAGCTTCAGAGCAAAGAAATAACAGACAGAGCAGCAGAGCTATTACTAAGAGATATGGTTCTAAAGCCTCAGGATCCAGAGATTTTACTAAAACTAAGAGGTCTTACAAGAATAGATACAGAAGAAGCATTAGATCCAATAGTACTAAATGTATTGAGCAAGAACTCTTTGGCAATAATAGATTACAAACATGGAAGATCAGAAAGTCTGGAGTTTCTTGTAGGTCAAGTTATGCGTGAAACACAAGGAAGAGCAGATCCAGTAATAACAAGAAAAGTTATTCACAAAAGACTAGACGACTAATATATAGTTACCATATGGAAACCATCTACTTTTTAATTACAGTTACTAAATAGAAACTGATAATATGACATGCAGTACATTGAAAACAATAAACATAATAGGCAAGAAATGGACAATTATCATAATTGAAGAACTTGGTTACCAAAAAAGAATAGGATTTGGAAAATTGATAAAATCTGTTTACAAAGTAAGTCCAAAAATTCTTTCACAACGTTTGAAACAACTTGAAAAAGAAGGTCTTGTTAAAAAATATACTGAAGATGAAAAAGGTTCTAAGAAAATATCATATGAACTTACAGAAAAAGGAAGAAAATTAAAGAAGATAACAGAAGATCTGAAAGATATATGTATGTCAGACAAAAAGATCAAAAGATGTACAGAATGTCCAATGTACTAATTCTAATTTAGAAATCCAAAATATTTCTTAAAATTCATGATCAAGGCATTGCTCTGTTCACCATCGGGTCACATAATGACCGTTGACTGAAACAATTAAAGAAATATATCCTAATTACTTCTTTTGATCGCTATAATTCAACAATCTAAATTTAGCTCCTACCAACCTAATTTCATCGTAAGAGTACGTGTCTCCAAGATCCTGCTTAATAATTGATAAACTTTGCGATCCAAACATTTGAATAGATTTCATAATAATTTCCTGTTTTTCTTTACTTACAAACATGTCTATATTTATTTGCTCTCCTGAAATAATTAATTTCTCAATATGCGAAACTATTGTACTAACAACAAATCCTCTTTGCATGGCAACTTGTTCCAAAGAAAATCCTTTATTTATAAGATCCAATGTTGTTTTATAAGTTTCAGAAGATTCTTTTGATCTTGAAATTTTTATTGTCTGAACTATATTTTTCTCCTTTATATTGTTCTCTTTGCAATAATCAATTATTTTTTCTAAAAAGCTTGACCCATATTTTGTAAGCTTGGCATCTCCAACACCTTTAATTTTTTCAAGATTGTGAAGAGTTTGGGGATAATAGGTTGCCATCTCTCTTATAGAAATATCGTGAAATACAATATATGGAGGTATATTCTCTGAATCAGCTATTTGTTTTCTTAGCACTCTTAAGATCTCAAACAACGTATAGTCTAAAGATGATTTTTCCTCTGATACTATGATAGACTCTTTTGTATCTGATAGTTTTGAAAGATTTACAAAAGCATTTCCAGATAAAACATCTATGCTTTTATGATTTAACTTTAGAATAGGATACATGTCACCAGCTACATCTATAAAACCTAGCTGTACAAGCTCTCTTATAAAAGTTCGCCATTGTTTATTGTCATAATCCTTTCCAATGCCATAACAATCAAGTTTATTGTGATTGTATTTTATCTTTTTACTTTCAGAACCTGTAAGGATTGAAGTAATATAATTAATGCCAAATCTCTGGTTTGTTTCCTTTATGCATATAAAAATCTTTTTCACAATTTCTGTAGCATCAAACATCTCTATAGGATTAAAGCATCTATCGCATTTTCCGCATTGTTCCCTATATTCCTCGCCAAAATAATTGAGTAGAAATAACCTCCTGCATCCAAGGCTTTCGCAAAATTTTACTACTTGATCCAACTTCTTATAGGCCGTTGTCCTTTTTTTTTGATTGATAGATTTTTCTATCATGATTTCTATTTTCTTTCTGTCACCATAGCTAAAAAATAATATACAATCGCTATCTAATCTATCTCTTCCAGCCCTTCCAGTTTCCTGATAATAGCCTTCAATATTTTTAGGCATGTCATAATGTATGACATACCGCACATTTGGTTTATTTATTCCCATACCAAAAGCTATTGTAGCAACCATTATTTCTACATCATCTTTTATAAATCTATCCTGATTTTCAGTTCTCATATCTTTAGACAATCCTGCATGATAAGGCAGCGCGTGAAATCCATCTTTATCAAGCTGTCTTGCAAGCATTTCTGCAGTTTTTCGACTTTGACAATATATTATTCCAGATTCATTTTTATGAGTTTTTATATAGTCAACTACTTGTTCATAAGCAACAGAAGAGCTTTCTTTTATACGCACATCATAAAATAAATTAGGTCTGTTAAAGCTAGCTTTGTATATTTTGGGGTCAGATAATTCCAGTGTTTGCACTATATCTTTCTGAACATCTGGTATTGCTGTTGCAGTAAGAGCGATTATAGGAACCATTGGAAACATCGTCTTTAACATCTTAAGCTTTCTATAATCTGGCCTAAAATCATGTCCCCATTCAGATATACAATGAGCTTCATCTATTGCAAATAATTTTATATCAAGCATTTTTAAAAAGTCAAGAAATTCGTGGGATGCAAATCTTTCAGGAGCAACATAAAGTATTTTATCTTTATTTTTCAGAAGTCTAATTTTTACATCATCTATTTCCCTAAAGCTTAGGGAACTGTTTATATAAGATGTATTTATGCCATTTGCTTTTAAACCATCTACCTGATCTTTCATCAAAGCAATAAGAGGTGATACAACAACTACAATACCATTTCTAAGAACAGCAGGCAGTTGATAGCACAAAGACTTACCGCTTCCTGTAGGCATAAGAACAAAAACATCCTTATTATCCAAAACATCCTGTATTATTGCTTCCTGCATTGGATTGAACTCAGAATATCCAAAATATTTCTTGAGAGCTTCGTTAATATTTTGCATACTCTGAATTTAGTTGGAATTTTTAAATAGCGGGCCTGGAGAGATTCGAACTCCCGATCTTTTAACCAACTGTGCTCAGAAGCACAATTCCTGGTCCGAAGCTTCGTCGTTATCATAACTGCACTGCAGCTATTTCTTCAATAACACAGACGCATTATCCAGGCTATGCAACAGGCCCATTTATTTTAACTACTTTGAAAGTAGCTATACACTCATATTGATTTTAATCTATTATATATTAAACTTAAGTTATGTCAACAAGCAAGCAACTCTCAGACATCTACAGAATCATGTTTGACAAATACAAGGCACAAGGATGGTGGCCTATCATAACTGAGGTTGTATCAACAGAAAAAGAAACTTCAACTAAAGATCAGAGTAAGTGGATATGTAAATATGGCTTAGCCGCACCTCGTAACCAAGAAGAAGCTTTTGAAATAGCAATAGGAGCAATACTAACTCAAAACACTTCTTGGAAAAATGTTGAAAAAGCTCTTATAAACTTAAAATCTTCTGGAAATCTTTCTATAGAAAAGATTTCGTCTATGCCTTTGAAGAACTTAGAGAACTTGATAAAACCTAGCGGCTTTTACAAACAAAAAGCTTTGAGATTGAAAGAATTTAGTAAATTTGTCCTGTCATTTGGATCTATGAGAAACTTTATAGAAAAGATAGATAGAGAAACCTTATTGAAACAAAAAGGTATAGGTCATGAAACAGCAGATTCAATTTTATTATATGCTTGCAAGCAAAAACAATTTGTAGCAGACGCCTATACAAAAAGAATATTTTCCAGAATAGGCTTGATAAAAAAAGATACAAAATATGAAGAAGTCAAAAAATCTTTTGAAGAAAACATACCAAAAAATTTAGAAATCTACAACGAATATCATGCTTTGATAGTTGAGCATGCCAAGCAATTCTGCAACAAAAAGCCTGCTTGCGAGCAGTGTCCTTTAAGTAAATTATGCAAAAAGATGATATGATGAAAGTAGTGTATGTTGATGAATCAGTAGGATACAGAAGAGGGTTTTTAGGGGAATCTCATTTTTTTGGAGAAGTAGATCCTTGTATTGTTATAGGAGCTAGTTATAAAGGTAGACCTTATACTGTTCATTCTCTTCCTGGAAGTGGATTTGAAGAAAAACTTGACAGACTTTTACATGACTTGACAACAGATGTAGAACAAAGGAACAAGCTAAATATATTTATAATATTAGGTGCATTAGAAGATCACCAAAAGGATGAAAGATATTTGCTATGGAAAAAGCTTAGAGAAAGGGGATATTGGCCATCTGTAAAACAAATAGTAGAATGCCATGGCAATACAACATATTCTTTAACAATCAATTCAGAAGGAATAGAAATAAAAGAAACAGAACTTTATTTAGATTAAGTGAAATATATGAAAACAATACACAAAATAGCCGCAATGGTAATACAAGATAATAAATTTATCATGGTTAGAAAATTTGGAAAAGACACTTGGACAAGTCTAGGCGGCAGAATAGAAGAAGGTGAGACAGAAGAAGAATGTTTGCTTAGAGAAATAAAAGAAGAAGTAAATTGTGATGCAAAAATTCTGAGAAAGCTAGGCGACTTTAGCGACAAAGCAGCTTTTGACGATGCCATGATAAAACTCTCTGTTTACTTGGTTGAGCTAATAGGAACTCCAGAAATTATAGACAATGAATTAGAGGAATTCATGTTTATAGGAAAAAACTACGCTGAGGAAGGAATAAAACTTACAAAAGTTATGAAAAGTCAAGTTATACCACATATGATAAAAGAAAACCTGTTGGATTGGTAATTCAGATCTTCTTTTATATATTGGGCAAGAAACTAAAGTATGCAGCCAAAATTTATCTTTGTCATGGGAGGAGTAATTTCTGGCTTAGGAAAAGGGATAACAACTGGTTCTATTGCAAAAATACTACAATCAAGAGGATATTCTGTAACCGCAGTAAAAATAGACGCTTATGTAAATGTCGATGCAGGAACAATGAATCCTGGAGAACATGGAGAAGTTTTTGTTACAAAAGATGGCATGGAAACAGATCAAGACATAGGAAATTATGAAAGATTTATAGGAACCGACATACCAGCTATAAACTATATGACAACAGGCTTAGTGTACAAAAGTGTGATAGAACGAGAGCGTAATCTGGAATTTGGAGGAAAATGTGTTGAAGTGGTTCCACATGTACCGCTAGAAGTTATTCGTCGTATCAAAAAAGCTGCAGAAAACTCAAAGGCAGATGTAACAATAATAGAAATAGGCGGAACTGCAGGAGAATACCAAAATATATTATTTCTAGAAGCTGCAAGAATGATGAAAATAGATTCTCAAAAAGATGTTGCATTTGTTCTCGTGAGCTATCTGCCTGTTCCAAATCATTTAGGAGAAATGAAAACAAAACCTACACAATATGCTACAAGAACTCTAAATGCAACAGGAATACAGCCAGATTTTATAATAGCAAGATCGCATCAAAGATTAGATTTGCCACGAATGGAACGTCTAGCTCTGCTATGCAACATACGCCCAGAGGATATAATATCAAATCCAGATGTAGATTCTATTTATGAAATTCCATTATTATTCGAAGAACAAGGCTTATCTGAAAAAATACTAAAAAAGCTAGATCTTAATTTAGAAAAACAAGATATAACAGAATGGAAAAAACTTGTGCATACAATAAAGACTGTTTCAAAGCCAATAAGAATTGGGATGGTAGGAAAGTACTTCATGACTGGAGATTTTATGCTATCAGATGTTTACATATCTGTAATAGAAGCACTGAAACACGCTGGATGGAACAATGATGTAAAATTAGAGATGACTTGGATAGATTCTTTGGAATTTGAAAAAGACCCTGATAGTATAAAGTCTCTTTCAAAGTTTGATGGTATTGTTGTTCCAGGAGGATTTGGAAGTAGAGGAGTTGAAGGAATAATAAATGCTATAAGATATTCTAGAGAAAACAAAATACCTTATTTAGGATTATGTTATGGAATGCAACTTGCTGTTGTAGAATTTGCTAGAAACGTGGCCATGCTTAATAAAGCACACACAACAGAGATCGACAAAAGTACTGATACGCCTGTGGTGCATATAATGTCAGACCAAGAGAAAAAACTTCTAGAAAATAACTATGGCGGAACAATGAGATTAGGAAATTGGAAATGTCAGCTAAAGAAAAATACACAAGCATACGAAGCATATTTTCCTAATGGTTCTGAAGAAGGAGTTATAGAAGAACGTCACAGGCACAGATATGAAATAAACAACAAATATAGAGATATTCTTGAGAACAAAGGAATAGTATTTTCTGGTCTAAGTATAGATGGTAATCTTATTGAAATAGCAGAGCTTCCAAAAACAGACCATCCATTCTTTTTAGCATCTCAATTTCATCCAGAATTCACAAGCAGACCATTAAAGCCAAATCCATTATTCAATGCATTCATAAAAGCCTGCAATAAAGACTAATGTCCTTTAAACATCCATACATCTTTTATAAAAAGAACTAGAGTAACAATAAAAAGCACTCCTGCAACCACAGGAAGAAAGTCGAACTGTGTATGCAAGAACCTTTCTAAAAGCAGTAGACCTGTCACAATCATTACAACAAAATTAAATATAAACCAATGAATCATTTTTGAACACCAAAAAAAGTGAGGTTTCAAAAATCAGGAGTACTATATTTTAGTACGACTGAATTTTCTAATCGTACTCAAGCGATTAGAAATAAACACCACTCATCTGACTACTCTAGATACATTTCCTTCTTTATAAAACCTTATCACATTATCAACATAAGTATCTATCTTAGGCTCATGTGAAACAATAAGCATTTGCTTAAGCCCAAGATCATTTATAACATCTCTTAACCTATCCAATTGATCTGTACTAAAACCATCCGTAGGTTCATCAAGTATTATCAAATCCTTTGTCTTTATTCCTTCTACCATTGAATTTATTACCTTATTCAATGCAAGTCTATAAGCAAGAGCGACAGAAGTTTTCTCTCCTCCAGATAAATTTTGATACTCTGTTTCATAACCTCCTTGTTCTATTATAGGAGAGAAGCTATCATCAACACTTACTGAAATGCTTTGATTTGGAATCAGTACTTCAAACCATTGTTGAAAAAATTGGTTAAATTCAGACTGTATTGTAGATAGCACATGCTTTTCTATAGTCTCTGTCAACGGAATAAATATAGTCTCAAACCAAGTTATCACTTCACTAAGCTTCTTAAATTTTATCTTCAGTTGCTCTTTATCCTCTATCTGCTTCTTGAGAAGTTCAATATCTCTTTCAATAGTTAATTGTTGTTGCTCTATACGCACAGCATCTCTTGATGAAGCATCTTTGGAATTTCTAGTATTTGATATATCTAACCTTAATTGTTTGTATTTATTCTCAAACTCATAAGAAACTTTAGGATCAAATTCAGGTAGATTAATTCTAAGAACCTCTATATCATCTTCTATAGTTTTTTGTTCTTTTTCTAACTCTTGAATCTTTTTCAAAGCTTCCTGATAATTCTTTTCTCTTTCATTTCTAAGCAACAATTCACTTTTGTATTTCATTAATGATTGTTTTAATTGGTCTATAGCCTTAAGCTCTGAATTTATTTCATTGATTCTATTTTTAGATTCCTGCATCTGTTTTTGTTTTTCATCAACCTTTTCCTTAAAATCAGATATATTGGAAACACTTTGACTACAAAAATCACACATGCCTTTTGTAAGAACTGTTTGCAATCTTCTTAATTCACTTTCCAAGAATCCTATAGTAGAATTTAGTTTAGACTTTTCCATATCAAGTTGTCTTTGCTTTTCACTCAATGTTTTTTCATCATATTCAATTTTATCCAAAGGCTTGCCTAGAAAAGTTTTTAATTCAAGAGCTTTTTTATTATAAGAGACCAATTCTGTATGTATAGAACCTTTTCTAAGCTTCTTCTGATCAATCAACAAATTATTTTTTGTATGTCGTTCCTTTATACTAGCTTGATTTTTTATCTGTTCTGTAACAATTTCAAATTCTTTTTCTAGAAATTCTAGGGCAATTTCAAAATCATGAAGTTCAATTTTCTTTTTCAAAAATGATTCAAGCAAAGTAATTTTCTGGGATTCTTTATCCTGATTTTCTTTGATTTTCTGTTCTAAATCAGAGAACTTTACCTGGCATTCTCTCTTGACAGCCCTAAGCTCTTTAAGAACAATTTCAGAAGCATTTTCCCTTATTCGTCCATATTTATCTATATCAAATACCTTTCTTATTACTCTAAGTCTTTCTTCAGAATCTGCAAACAATATTTTCTTCATTTCATCTTGAGGAGTATATACTGTATACCTGAACATAATAGGATTTTTATTTACATATTCCTGAGGATAGCCAAGCAATTCAAGAACTAATGCTCTTAGGTCAGAAGGAGATTTTTCTTGTCTTAATCCATCCACTTCTATAAAGCCAGATTCTTGTGTTATACCTTTTTTTGTTCTCTTAAGATATCTTCCTAGAATTATTTTAGAGCCATTTTCATCAAAACATAATTCAACACAACCTTCATTAGCACCATGTCTGAGCAAATCAGAACCAGATATCTCTCCTCTTTGAAGCCCAAAAAGACCAAATTCTATACAAAGCAATACAGAAGACTTTCCAGATCCTATATCACCTGATAATAAAGTAGACCCTTCTGAAAAACTTACAAGTTCATCCTCATAAGTTCTGATATTATTAAGCTTTACAGATTTGAGTATCATTTTTAAAACACCTTACAAACTTCTGTTTTAAAAATCAGGAGCGTTTTGTTTAAACGCGACTGAATTTTCGAATTGCACGCAAGCAATTTGAAACAATAATAAATTACATAGATATATTTCATACCTTAGATTTTCAACACCTTCATAACATTGGATTTTATCTTCTCTTCGTAAACACTATTTTTTTCATTTTCCAACCGATCTTCTTTCAATATACTAAGAAGCTGTTCTATAAGTTCTGTATATTTCTTGATATCAACATTTTTTTCAGTAATCTTCTCTAAAACTTCTTTTTCAATATCCTTCATTCCAGTTACATCAACTTTATTTTCCATAGCCTGCTCTACAGTAAGATGAACAGACCTCTTTACACAATAGGCTTTTTTCTCCATAGCCTTCTCGCTAAGCATAGAAAAGTTTACATCAGAAGCTTTTCCGCTTGAAAGCTTTCCTTTTGTCTTTAATAAAACAATCTTGTCTTTTAATTCAAAACTATCTATATTTTCTACAAATTCATTTTCAATTTGAATAGGAGATTTATCATTTCCATCAACATCAATCAAAAAAGCTTTTTTTAATTCTACGTTTATCCATTCCAATTTTGGCTTGTTGTCTTCAACATGTACAATGTAAAACCCTGCCTTTTCATGTTTTTCCAACTCATTAAAGTTCACTTGAAACAAAGAGCCTGGAAACGCTATATGTCCCCATCCTTCATGATACGTATCAAATATAAAATGGACATGGCCTGTTGCATAGTAATCAAACCCTTTTGGTATTGTATCTATAGGAGTAGCTTCCATCATAGGTATTGGACAATATTCCCTTATAGCAGTATGCATGACAAATATCTTGAATTTGTTTTTATCTAGCTTATCTGTAATAGAGCTAAAATCAAAAGTCTCAAAAGTTTTTTTATCCAATCCTACCCGTAATCCTTCAATTCCACTTATCTGAACACCTATCTTATCAACAATTAATTTTTGATGAACATTTACTAATAGTCCTGCTGAATCAAAAACACTTAACATAGTTTTTCCAGTAGGAGAAAAATCATGAGATCCTGCAATAGCATATATAGAAATCCCAGCATCTTTGCATCTTTTTAGCTGACCTGCTGCATGTCTTATAACATCAACCGCAGGCATAGATGTATCAAAAAAATCACCAGCAACAATAATAAAATCTACTTTTCTGTTGATAGCAGTATCGACTAATTTCTCAAAAGCCTTCATAGAAAAATCCCTTAGATCAGGATGTGCATTCCAGGTACCAAGATGTACATCAGAAGTATGTATAAATTTCATAAGTAGATAGTAGAGCTAAGTTTTATAGCTATACAACAAAAGCCATAATTTTGATGTATAGTTATACAGGTGAAACTTTGTTTTACCTTGTAAAAATGCTTGGAAAATGTAAAATAAATTCATAATTTGCATTAAGAACTATTATTTTTTATAGAATAGTATTTTTTAACATCGTCTCTAATTTTCTTAGAGTTCTCATGCTCTTTTCTTAACGCTTGACTAAAATCATCATAAATACCTAGTTTAACATCTTGTTGAGATTTTATTTCCAAAGTTTTATTCAATGCATTTTCAATAGCCATTTTCGCTTTTTCAGGAACCTTTTTATATACCAACTGAAGAACTAAAGAAGACTTTCTAAAGAAATTTGAAGAATTCTTTATAGAATCCGAATCAAAAAATTTAAAGCTGTTGTTTGTATCTTCTAGCTGTCTTTTCACATCTTCTACAAAAAATGTTGTATCCTTTCCTTTATCTGCCAAATCATTTAATTCAGAAAGTCTTTCTTTAAGAAGCTTATAGTTCAAAGCCGTCTTCTTTGAATCATCAAACGTAAATATGCTTACAACAGCTTCACCAAATCTCTTGAATCCGTACATCCAATGATCTGCACCTATTTCAGGTCTTTTGAATTCATTTTCAACGTCCTGAAGTTCATTGTAGTTAGAGTCCTCTGAAACAATAACTGCTAAATAATTTAATTCAGCATATTTTACTATAGACTGTCCTGAGAATTCTTTTATCCATTGTTGTTCTTTTCCTTTAGGAACCTTTACTATCAGAACTTTGCTACCCCATATAGAATCTGTGTAATTTAATGAATATATACCAACTAAATAAATTGCATCTCCATAACTTACATTGTCATTAAAACCTACTAAAACGTCTCCTTTTTTATAATCGTATTGCGTATCTGATATTTCTTGAGCTAGTACAAAGCTAGAAATAATAACAACCAATATCATAAATACAAGAAAATATCTCATCAAACCACACCACTATTTGTTTTTGTTTGTATTAAGCTTTTCTAATTTAGTAGCTAAATATCCAGGTCCAAAATTGCAGTACTTTATCAAAGAACATTTCTCACAACTGGGATTAATTGGCTTGCAAAAGTTTTGGCCAAACTTAACAAACAAGTAATTTGTATCAATCCAATATTTCTTTGGTAATATCTTTCTCAACTCCATTTCAGTCTGATCAGCATTTTTTGTATCTACCCAACCAAGCCTATTTGAAATTCGATTTACATGTGTATCTACTGCTATTCCATCCTTGTTGTAAGCACAAGTTACTACAATATTAGCAGTCTTTCTTCCAACACCTTTGAATTTTAGCAGTTCTTCTATAGTATCTGGTACTTTGCTATCATATTTTTCAACCAGAATTTTACAAATATCTTTTATTCTTCTAGCTTTTGTCTTGTAGAAATTTACAGAATAAATAGCTTTTTCTATCTTTCTTATATCAAGCTTAGCTATATCCCAAGGATTATCTGCTAAAGCAAAAAGTCTATGAGAAACAGGTTCTGTTGTTTCATCCCTTGTCCTCAAGCTAAGTATACAAGAAATCAAAACATGAAAAGGATTTTGATCAAACTGTTCAAGAACAGGATCTTCAAAGCGTTTGACCTCCTTTCTAAGAAGTTTTATTTGTTCATCCAAATCTTTAATCATAAAACTAGTTTACTAATTAATTTTATAAGTACAAGAATCATAGTAAATAAATGCAAGGAAAGGCAGGCATCACAGTTGGTGCAGTAATCATAAAAGCCGATAAAGTTCTTTTAGTAAAACATACTGAAAAATCACATCATAAATCAGGTATATATGGACTGCCATCTGGAAGACCTGAGCCAAGCGAAGATTTATTAGAAGCACTTATCAGAGAAGTAAGAGAAGAAACAGGGCTTATAGTAAAAAGAACCGACCTATTACCAATGCCTTTCTTATGGTTTGCTGAAATAGAACGCAAAGATGGCAAGAAAATCTGGTCAATAATACCTTTTATAGCTAAAAAATTTTCAGGCAATCTTGAAGCAAAATACGAAACAATTCCAGAATGGATATCAATAAAAGATCTTGATAAATATAACTTACTGCCAAATGTCAAAGAAATCATAGAAGAAGCTCAGCTTCTTCTTCAACAGTAATACTTCTATCAAAAAAATCTTATCCCATGCTGTATTATTTCTTTCACAAGAAGATCTTTCTTGTTTTTATAAAAAACTTTCTTTTCAAAAAAATGCTCTTCTATTGTTTTTTCATAATGTTTTTCAATTTTTCTTAAGTACTTTCTTATTTTTTCTTTATCGATTTTATCAGATATTAAAAATGCTATATCAACATCTGATTTTTCATTGAAAACTAACTTAGAATAAGATCCAAAAAGCCAGATTTCATTTTCCTTCATAGAAGACAATTCGTTTGATATATCACAAAGAATATAGAATATATCTAAAGGCAGGTCTTTTAGCTTTTTTTGATATGAAGATATGACTTGTATTATTCTCTATGAGTTATCATTTTCAAAATTAATTGCATAAAATCCATCAGATCTATTTATAATTCCAGAAATCATAAGCCTGGAAAGAGCATTATCAAGAGGTATGTTATTTATTCTTGTCTTTTGCTTTATTTCAATTCTTTTAAATCTTGAGCCAGGAGATTTGGAAAAAAGCGATAATACTGTGAACCTCCTTCGGTCAAAAATAGACCGAAGGCATCTTGCATCTAGGCTCTTAGAAAATCCATCACATTTTTGTTGACACCATTTGTTCTAAGCTCTTTTTTCTTGCCCTGATTTCTGACATAGTTTTGAATCATTTCTGAATTTATGCCTACTGAATCCACATATAACGCTGGACTCCACAAACCAGAACCCCAGAAATATGTTTTCTTTATTTGTGGAAATTCTTTTAGAAGTTTGAATCCTGAAGTTCCCTTGAACATTTTTGCGATCCAAGCAAAGCTGTATTGAACTCTTGAAACAATGACCATATGCACATGATCTCTGTCAAATCCTATTTCCTTGATCTCTACTTTTATTTTCTCTGCAACCTCTTGAAAAATTTGTGCGCATCGCTCCTTGAAATCTACAAAATCAAAAACCTTGTGACTATATTTCACCTTGAAGCACACGTGCGCCTTTATTCTTGTATAGCTTGAGCTAGCTCTAACAAACTCCATTTTTACCACCGAAAGTTTTAAGAAGAAGCAATTGAACATAGCTTTAGCTAGGCGACTTGTAATATCAAACGCGAGGAAGCCTAGCGCAAAGTCCTTTACTTCCCTGAGAATATTTTACTTGACTTCTAGAAATAGCCGAAGGGTTTTAGAAACCACCAGTCACAGACTGGCTACGGGTGGAATTAACTCTTTAAAGAAATTTGCTGAAAAATAAGATGAAAAGCGTAATAAGACATAGTAAAATCTAATAGAAAATTGGTCTTTTTTCATTCTGAAAACAAATTACCTCAAAAGAGCTTCTTTTGTTTTTTTGAATGTTATGATTGCTGAGAAATCCATAGCAGATGAATTATTTTCTATGAATTCTCTCTTCTTGTTGTAAACAGTTCTTATCTCTTTTTCTTTTCTTGGACCAAATTCTCTTACTAATTGCTGTATGTTCGCTTCATGCGTTCTTTCTGCTATTCCTAGATCTTTCATCCCGATACCTTTAGAAAATTGTGAACCTTACTACAACAAATTATTTTTAATGATAATTTATTGATGTCATTATATGGATTGACGTTATATATATACTTTTTTATTTTGTGCACTAGAAAAAGAATTTTTAGTTTACAACATTTGTTGGATGACCTTTTAAGAAATTCTCAATATTTCCAACAAATAAATTATTTTTATTTATTATAGCTTCTTTTGTATTGAATGCAATAGGAGGGTAAGTTATGCAATTCTTATATTTCTTTATTTTTGTAAGATCTTCCTTTTTCATTTCATCAGAATGATCTGAAATAAATATAATATCATTTTTATTCAACCTATTTTCAAGAGCATCTAAATCAATGGTCTCCATAGGAACCGTATTTACAACAACAGCCCCAGACTTTATCTCAGAAAATTCTTTCTTGCCTAAAAATTTCTCAGTTTCTGGTGTATGTGCAAAATTAAGCGAGATAAAATCAGAATTTCTTAACAAACTATCTTTATCTTCATACTTTATTCCATTTTCCTCAAAATCTTTTTTCCTATGCTTGCTCCAGTATCTGACATCTGCACCAAATCCTTTTGCTATCTCAGCTGTTCTTTTTCCTATATTACCTAAGCCAAACACAGCAAAAATCTTACCCTTTATTTGAGATGGATTAATTCCTCTAAATTCGTAATTATTATTTCTTGCCCTTTCTTTGCCTTCATCAAGATGTCTTATTTCATTGAGTATAGAGGCAATAATAAATTCTGCTACTGCATCTGTACAATATCCTGCAATATTTGTCACAGGAATAGCCCTTTTTCTAGCATATTCAACGTCTATGTTGTGAAAAGCAACTGCAGATGTACCTATATATTTTAGATGAGGAGCAGCATCAATATGCTCTTTAGTTACATGAGTAGCAAATCCTACAAGTAAACAATCAGCATCCTTTATCTCTTTTACAATATTAGGGCTATCTTTAGGAAGAAAAACTTTTTTCTGAGTTATAGAATCTATTCTTTTCCAATAGCTTTGATCTATATCACTTTCCTTAATATTTACAAGCAATATCTTATGAAACATAACAAAATATCGTTGTGAAAGAATTAAATATCCAACTAAAAGCAAATTATCTCTTAGACTGTTGTTTAGATCTTCTAGGACCTGCACTACTTCTAGAAGGTTTGTGAGGTTCTGTTCTTCTATCATCAGAAATTACCATAGATCTATCATAATCTAGATAAGCTTCTTTTAACTCAGTAGATTTAGAAAAATCAACTAAAGCATTTGAAATAGCAGTCCTAACAGCATCTGCCTGTCCCCAAACACCTCCTCCTCTTACACGAACATCAATATCAACATTTTCAACCAAATCTTTTTGTATTTCATTTGCAATCATTAAAGATTCTCTGATTCTCATTCTCACATATCTAGGTTCAATTATATTCAAGGGTTTTGAGTTTATCCTAATAACTCCCTTTCCTTTTCTAATATTTGCTACAGCCACAGCTTTTTTTCGTGTTCCTGTTGTTTGTGTAGCTTGTTCTTTTTTAACCATATAAAAACCTATATTTTTTAAGTTGAATTTTTAATAATTATTAAGCTCTCCATCCTATTGATTTTGCCAAATTTCCTATAGTAATATATTTTGTCTTAACTTCCTTCACAGCTCCTTCTGGAATCATAAAATGTTTTCCTTCTGCATATTTTGGAAATCCTATAAATATTTTTAATCTTTTCATAGCACTTCTGCCTGAACCCGTTTTGTATGGAAGCATTCCTCTTATAATTCTTCTAAGCATTAAATCAGGTCTTTTTGGAAAAAACGGGCCATGTTGAGGAGATCCTCTTGCTCTTATTTCAGCATACTTATTTCTTGTGGTCTGTGGGTCTCCAGTAATTATAGCATGTTCACAATTTATTATAATAATTTTTTCTCCTTTTAGCAGCTTTTTAGCTACACTTGAAGCTAGTCTTCCTGCTACAGCATTTTTTGCATCTATAATCATATCTAAAACCTTGTTTTTGAAATAATCAATCTAAATTTATACAACTTTAACATCATCTTTATTTCTTATAAGATCATCCAAACTAAGAGCCTTTCCTCCTGCTTTATGTATTTTCTCTTTTGCAGAAGCTGAATATCTCCAAGAATATACTGTAACAGGTTTAGTAATCTCTCCTGCACCCAAAACCTCTACAGCAAAAATCTTATGTTCATTAAGTTTTTCAATATCAGCAACATTAATGCTTGATTTTCTTCTTCTTGGTCTTTCCAACTTTTTAACTAAATCAGGATATTTTTTCAACTTCTTTAAGCTTAGTATCATTCTTTTCAATTCTGGATTTGTTGGTCCTGTTGTTCTCATGTCAATCACTATTTTTAATATTATTCTGATAAAGTGAAAATACGAAAGATTTTATCTTTCGAGAATCTTCATAATAAATCAACCGCAATATCTTGATAACTAAACAAATATATTTAAACCCGAAAAAGTTCTTCAACAACGCCTTTTAGTATTTTCTTGACGCCTGGCAAAGCATTCCCGAAAGCTGCTGCATTTTCTAAATGATCAATAAATTTTACAAGATCAGCTGCAGGATTTGTAGCAACAGTTATATTAGCATATCTCATTCTTGGTATTGATTCATCTGCTCCAAAAGAACTTGCAAGTATTAATTCTTGGGGTACAGTCATTCCGTAATACAAAATTTCTTCAGGATGATCTGCTGTAATAGATCTGGTTTGTGCCCTACTTTCAAAAACCATGCCACATTTTTGTCTTACATAAATTCCTCCATCACAAATATTTACAGAGTTTTGATCTGCACTATCTTTTATCATTCTTCTTAATTCTTCGTCAAAAAAAGCGCAAATATAATCTGGAGTAACGCCATCTACTTCTATAGTTACATCAAAATTAAGACCATCTATAAAATCATCTGGGACACCTATTGTACCTGGTCCTAAATCCTGTCTAGATATTCCAACAGCGCTTGTAGAAATTACATGAGTAACTCCTTGCTGATGCAATCCTACCATTAATGAATTATAATCAATATTACTTGGAGAAACCAACTGAGCTGGATATAAATAAACATTATGCCTGTTTACAAAAACAACTTTTCCATCCATGTATGATTCTACATTATAAGATCTTTCTACAGGTTGTCCTTTATCTCTGTAGATTGCTGTAACTTCCTTTTTAATTCCGTCTTCTAAGAACTCATCTAATCCAGTTCCTCCAATAATAGCTAGTTTAATCATAACTAGAATAGAAAAGAAATATTCTTAAAGCTAGATTTACCTTATTACATCCACATCATGTGGCTTGCTTTCCTTCATTCCTTCTGAAGTTATCCTGATAAATTCAGAATTTCTCCTAAGCTCAGAAATATTTGTAGCACCACAATAACTCATTCCAGATCTCAATCCACCAACTAACTGCTTTATAACATCAACAACAGAACCTTTGTATTCTGCAATTCCTTCAACTCCTTCTGGAACAATATCATCCATATTATCTTTATTATCCATCTTTCTTCTATCAATATTTACTCCAAAAGAAGAACTACCTCTAGAAAGTTTAACCTTTCTTCCATTTCTATGCATTAAAACTCCAGGACTTTCATCAGTTCCTGTAAACATTCCTCCTAACATCACTGTAGATGCACCAGCAGCCAAAGCCTTTGTTATGTCGCCAGAATTCTTTATCCCCCCATCTGCTATTATTGGCACATTAAATCTTCTGCCAATCTCAGACGCTTCAATTATAGCACTTAATTGTGGCACACCAACTCCTGCTATAACTCTTGTAGAACAATGTGATCCAGGTCCTACACCAACTTTTACACAAGAAGCGCCAGCAGATATTAAATCTTCTGTTCCTTCTTTTGTACAAACATTTCCAGAAATAATCTCAATATCTCCTAAAGTATTTACCAAAGTCCTAGTCATATTTATGGCTAAGTCCAAATGTCCGTGTGCAACATCAACAACCAAAACATCAACACCTGCTTTATACAAAGCATCTGCCCTATCCAAATCTTCTTTCTTCACTCCTATAGCAGCACCAACTCTAAGCCTGCCTTTTCCATCTTTGAAAGCATTTGGATATTGTTTTATTTTCAAAATATCCTTGCTAGTAATAAGTCCCTTTAAAACAAAATCTTCATCAACCAAAGGCAGCTTCTCTATTCTATTTGTTTTTAAAATCTCTTTTGCCTGTTCTTGATTTATACCAAATTTAGCAGTTATTAGATCATTTTTCTTGGTCATGATATATTCTATAGCTATATCTAAGTTATCTTGAAACATAACATCTCTTTGAGTCAGCATTCCAACTAATTTACCTTCAGAGACAATAGGAATCCCTGTTATTCCATGCTCGTCCATAAAAGCTAAAGCTTGTCCAACTGTTTTTGTAGGATCTAAAACATATGGATTTTCAATAACAATATTCTCAGATCTTTTGACTTTTAGAACTTCAGCAACCTGCTCTTCAATTGTCATAAACCTATGAATTATACCAATTCCGCCCTGTCTTGCCATTGCTATAGCCATTTTATATCCAGTAACAGTATCCATATTTGCAGAAATTATTGGCATATTCATAACAAGATTTTTTGTCAATGTAGCTTTAACATCAATATCCTTTCTAGAATTAATACTGCTCCTTTTAGGAACCAAAAGCACATCATCATAAGATAACCCTAAACCTTCCCTAATCATACAATCACAAACCCAATTATAAAATTATAATCAAATAGAATTCTAAAAGAATTCTATCTATTTTGACTAAATTTTCTAAGAAGAAAATTTAGCTAAAGACCTGTTCCAAAAAACCTGCTATTCTCCAAACAATACTTCCCAAGAACACTATAAATCTATTTGTTTATTGCAAAAATATAGTCAAAGACATAACAATCTAGAATATGATACGATGTCTTTGACATACATTCAAAGAAGAGAACTTCTTTGATGCACAAAACAATTGATATTGTTTTAGTGTAGTAAGGACAACATATAATCTAATTAGTTTTGTCCATTACTATATCCAACTCTAACAAGACCTCATTGGCAATTTACCTCTAGAATTAGCCTTATTTTAGCCGTATAGTATCCGTAAATTAGCCGATCTTAGCCAAATCCTAGATGCAATGAAAAATTACGGCTAATCTAAGTATCCGTATTTTAGCTATAATTAGCCAAATATTAGCCGTATTCAACTCAATTTGTAATAAGTCCCCTTTCCTTTTCCAAATCTCTTTATGACCTGACGCTTTGTCATTTTATTCAGATCATTTGTTGCAGTAGCGTCAGAACACTTATTCAACTTCTGATACTGGTCATTTGTAATCTTTCCGTATTTTAAAATAAAATCATAACCGCTTCTTTGTCTGTCATTAAGATCTTGCGGAATTGATGAGAAGAGACCAGTGCCGGGCTGACCAAGAATACTTTCACCAAACCCTTTCCCAACCTTTTTCCTATACAAAGCATTGAATGCATCATCTCCACCATATCCAAGCAGCAGGGCAAATCCTAAGGATTGCGGACCTGCAACAGTTATTACAAGAAAACTGAAGAACATAAATATAATTATTGTCTTCAAAGCCTTTTTCCAATTAAACTTTTCATTATTCTCAGCACTAAGCCATCCAATAATAACTCTTATTGCTCCACCAAGCAATCCAATGATAACAATATCAGCAGAAGGCAAGAATGCAACAAGTTGCTTAAACATAATTTAATTTGCTAAACCTGAATAAAAAGATTTTCTTGAATAAGTTTCTTTCTCAATTTGTAAGTATCTCCCCATTGAGCATAAGCCATCCAACCATTTATGCTTTTCTGAATCTTCTCTTGAGAAATAAGATCTTTTTCTTTAAGCATTCTAAATCTTTTTAGTCTTCTTCTGAAATTTCTAATATTGCTTTTCTTCAGCAATCTATGATGATAGAAAACCCTAAACCCTAGAAATGGAGTTCCGTGATATATTGGAAATATTTTTGACTTGTCTGGATGAAGCTCCAGCTTTAATTTTTCTTGAAGAAAATCATTTATTTGATTCATATGATTTTCCAATATTTTTTTGGATCTATCCATCAAAATAAAGTCATCGACATATCTTATATAATATTTTGCTCTTAGCGCATGCTTTACAAACTGATCTAACTCATTAAGATAAATATTTGCAAAGAACTGCGAAGTTAGATTGCCTAAAGGCATTCCTTTGCCTTTTACTTCAGAAACACGATTGTCAAGTATTTTCTTAATAAGCCATATAACTTTATCGTCTTTAATTTTCCTTTGAATAATATTCAACAATATTTCATGATCAACTGTGCTAAAATAATGCTTAATGTCAGCCTTGAAAACATATCCACTAACTTGATTAGAATATCTGGCATTTTCAATAAGTTTTCCATTTTTAGAAACTTTTCTCTTGAATTTATCAAATCTTTCTAGAGCTTTATGAGTTCCTTTATTCTTTTGATTTGCAAAAGAATCATGTATAAATGTAGACTCAAATATTGGCTGTAAAATATTTACAAGAGCATGATGAACAACTCTATCTCTAAAGTCAGAAGCATGAATGACTCTTGACTTAGGGTCTCGTATGATAAATCTTCTGATAGGCTTTGGGCTGTATCTTTTACTATTTATTTCTTTCTGTATTTTGAATAATTCTTCTTCTAAATTTGTTTCAAATTCTCCAACACCTTCTTTGAATCTTTTGTTCTTTTTAGCTTTCAAGAAAGCCATATACAAATTTCTAAAAGAACATAATTTCTCATATAAATCTTTGCAAGTTTTCATCTTTAATCATACCTTCTTCGTCTGCAAGTTGTCTGATTTCAAAAACTAATTTAACTCCATATTCATATCTGGAGTATGGAAGAAAAGAAAGATCTTTACTTATTCTTAGAAGAATTCGTAGTTTATGGAGCTTAATAATAATATTTTTTCTAAGGATTTTGCTATCTTTATACATAACTTCTACTACATCTTCTAGAAGTTCAAAACTCATATTTTCTATCCTTTGTACAAGAACAAATCTCTGAGATTTTGGAAATTTATTTACAGTTGGATAAATCCACTTAACAAGATCATAAGTTTTCTGAAATAATTGTGTGTAAGACATTTCAACACCTTGATTATAAGTCCTTCTCAAAGACATTCATGATGTCTTTGAGAACCAAAAGAAAATTTCTTTTGGTTGGCCAATATTGAATCATTCGCAAGCACTCTGCCAAGATTGTCATTGGTATTGTCGAAGTTCTCGAAATTCCAGTTAGCATTGATCCTAAGCGGACCATTGTGATCGTTGGAATTGCGGTTAACAGAGCTAGCCTTCTTGCTAAAACAAGAAGCAGACAAATTGATGCCGAAGGCATCGTTTAGCATACTTCTTTCTGCCTTCACTGCTATTTTACAAAGCTCTATAAAGACTGCTGTCTTTTTGAGCATCTACAAAGAAAATAAATTATCTTTGTATAGGTATCATAGCTGCATTTCATGGCATGAAACAACAAAAAATTCTTAAGTTGCTCTCTAAAAATTGTTTAGAGCTCAAACATATATTGTTTGATCTGTAAGAAGGCATGTGGTTCAGAGATTCTCTATCAAAATTCTTGAATTCCTGAAGAAAACAAATTGTTTTCTTAGGTCTCGAAAAAGCAAGTTTTTCGAAGATTGATAACACATCTATCCTATTGGCTAGGACTATGAAAAGATATTTGCAAAATTCAATTGTAGAAATATTATTTCTATCTATAGAAGTGGTTTGACCCCCCCCATATCATAAAGGGAAAAAGAAGAGTTCATGTTTATCATCTTTCATATTTCTTTAAAATTTCTTGCGGAGACATTGTTCTCAAATCTTCTAAGACCTGATTCTGTCCATCAAGCAATCCTTGAGCATAAGTTTTAACATCTGAATTCAAAGCGTTCGCAGAAAGCTCTTTCCTATCTAAACCAGCTTTCTGCTCAGACCCACTCGCAAGCACACTGCCAAGATTGTCCCTGGCAAAGTCGAAGAACTCGAAATCCCAGCCAGCATCGATCACAAGCGGAACATCGTGAACGTTGGAATTGCGGATAACAGGAGTTAAACCATGATATCCTTCTTCTCTTCTCCATTGTTTTGAAACTAACCTTGGATCAAATCCAGCTTCTTTGAAACTTTCTTCAGCTTCAGATTTGTCTTGAGTAGTGTATCTTGCAAATCCTCCGTTTTCATTAAAGTCCCAAACTTTCCATTTGTTTCCATCTTTGTAAGCTTTGACCCAACCAGTTGATGGAAGTTCTAAACTTCCTTCTCTTGAAGCTCCTTCATAATTAAATCTGTCTATAATTTTAAAATTATCTCCTCCTTCTACCCATTTGTCTTTAGAGTCATCTTCGCCATAATAAGCGCTTGTTTTTACAAAGTTTCCAACTCCTCTATTTTGAATATAATGCTCTGCAACTTGAGGATTTTGCAAAGCCAATCTCATTTGATCAGCTAAAGTAGTATACTTAGAACCAGACATAACTGTTATTGCTTTAATTCTTCCAACATTTTGTGGAACGTAAAGCTCGTTTCTAACTTGTGTTATTGCCATATTATCTCAAATTATTATGTTAGAAATGTATTTAAAGCTATCTTTGTGTAGTAACACTATTCTGGATAGCATGCCTTTCATTTATTGCACTTAAAAATCTAAGAAAGAATTTTATAATATAACAATGTGAAAAGACTTCGGAGTATAAATCTCTTTCCAATTTCTAAAATTAACTATATTAAAAGATTGAAAATAATATTAAAAAATGGATAGTTTACATAGTCTCTCAAATGACCCAAGAAATACAGGAATTTGCCAATATATGATACAAGGTCTTTGTCCAACTATACAAGGAGATGGACAAATTACAAATGTGTGCAGACAATATCTAGATTTAGACATGGAAACTCGTGAAAGAAACAAAGACGTTTGCAGAGCTGGTTATGATGTTGTAGCAGATGCTCATAGAACATATGTAAACGCTGTTTTTCAAGGAGTAATGTTTGGTCTATTGGAAATAGATTGAAGTAATATTCTGATTTCTAAAATAGTTTATACAACAATATCTCTAAAAGTAATAACAGGAACTATATCAACAGGTTCTCTTATAGGAACTGGAGGAGATAATCCACTATCTTTAAGATTTTCTAGATATCCTCTAAGTTCTGTTTGTAGCTTTGTTGCAACATCGTCATATGTTCTTCCTGTAAGAGAAATAGGTGTTCCGAGAACATTTCCCACAAATAAATAATTTGCTCGATGTTCTATTTGCATTCTATAAACAATTGATTTGCCATTATTATCATTATTCATTTGATCAACAAATTTAATTTAAGCAAAACCTATTTAAAAGAAAGAAAATATGCGGGAGGCAAGGTTCGAACTTGCAAGGCTTAATTAAACAGGCTCTATGATTATTTTATTCTTCTCTACCATTACGCTTACTTCTTCTCCTGCTTTCAGCTTCATTTGCTGCTCAACTGCTTTAGGTATTCTTAAAACAAGAGAACCTCCTATCTCACCAAGCTTTCTAGTAACCATAACTTTTATAGCTTTTTCTTTCTTTTGTAGAGCCTTTCTCATCTGTTCTTCTGTGAATTCTATTTCTCCACATTTGTTGCATTTATACGCATCAGACTTTACATCTGACAATATTTCTACATCAGCTAATTTCATTTCTCCTCCACATTCACATTTTGTATATTTCTTCATATTTTCCACCTATAGTTATTACTTTAAACTTATCTACAAGTTCTTTTACAACTAAAATAATTCCAGACCTTGATGTAACCTTAAACATATTTTCTTGTTGTTCCCATTTTCCTGTAAGCAATATATTATTTACAACATCTAAATGGTCTTCTCTAAAGAGTTTGTCTAAAAGATGTAATGAATACACAACTTCTTTGCCTCTAAGATTCATGTTACCACATACTACTTTAATACTATTTTAATACTAAAGTATAAAAGCTTGATTTTAAGAAATCTAAAGAAAAAAAGTATGCGGGAGGCAAGGTTTTCGGCTCTGTTGAAAATAACTGCGAACTTGTTCAGCAGCGCATTCGAACTTGCGAAAGCACTAAGCTACAGGATTTCTTTTTTTTGTCATTGCGAACTTACCATTTGTTGAAATTCACTCATCACTTAAGATAAACTTAAGTCCTGCCCCTTTGGCCACTCGGGAACCCCCGCACAAAGAGTAATAAAACATTGCATCGAAATTTTATATAGAGTACCATTAGACTTCTGTTATTAAAAGATTATGATAATATTATTTTATGTCTGAAGAAATATACAAATTTGATACAGCTGAGCAAGGACTAGAGCATCTTAAAAGATTTGGATACGAAGCAAATTCTACATTTGGTAACAGTGAAAAAATGGATTTAGAATAACCCCTACTATCAGAGGGGCTGAATATCCAATGGAAGGAATTGCACCAAAATGTGTTGCATGGCTTTTTGCTAATGGACTGCTGACGTCTGGACCATATTTTGATATAATTATTCGAGCATACGAAAACGATCTTAGAATAAAATTAAACCAATAGTTTATTGTGATAATTCAAATTCTGCTCCGATAGGCACTTTAAAGCCTTTATCAGATTCTGCTCTCTTTTCAAAATTCAAAATAGTAAATCCAACTATATTTCCTTCTTCATCCTTCCTAATAACTATATCATTTCCTAGCTCTTCAGACAAAGCTTTTTTTGGCTTGCCAATTGATATATCTAAAACATCCCCTTCTTTATCATAGAAAATTATCATTATTATCACTTATCATTTAGGCTTTCTAAAATAAAAATCTTCCCATTCATCAATCTCCTTATCCTTTAGAGTTTTTTCTTTGTTCTTTTTGGATTTATCCATATATTCTCTTACAAAATATGCAAAAACTAAACCAAAGCCTAAACCTGCTATATGAGCAGCATTTGCAACTCCGCTAGGATAGAAAAATCCAACAATATCAATAACTGTCCAGACAATAGCTGCTAAAAACATAGGCATTGGAACCCAAAGAGTCCATACAACCATCCGCCATCTTATAACAGCCAATGTTCCTATAACTGCAGATATTGCACCACTTGCCCCTAGGCTTAGAGGATAAAAAATAGCAGAACCTATACTAGCTACTAAGCCCCCAACAAAAAACAAAATTAGAAATTTTCTAGTATCAATTGTATTTTCTAGAATAAACCCAAAAAGCGCTAAAGCAAACATATTAAATATTAAATGTTCCAAGCTTCCATGTAAAAATATACTAGTAAACAATCGCCAAGGCTCTTTTAAAACCAAGGAAGAATTCAAATCAAAACTATCTGTAAATCCACTTATAGAAATCTGCAAAGCAAACACAACTGTACAAATAGCAACTAACAATAAAGCAGAATACCTCATGATATATTATTGAAAAGAAAGAATTTAGAAGTTTAATTGAAGCCCTCCTCTAACAATAGGCTTTTCATTGCTAAATACAGTATACATTCCAAAAATAGATACATCATCTGACAAAGGAATAGATAATTGAGTTTCTAGCTGGTGTATCATTTTTCTACTATTCCTATTTCCAAAGGGCATATCACCAATATAAAGAAACGAAAGCTGTGGACTTCCCAAAGAAATATTATACAAAGCATTTATTTCAGCTAGATTAGGTCCTGCACTCAATTGAAGCCTGCCGTCACCTAAAGAAACTTCCTGACCAAACAACCCATTCAATCCTTTCTTTCCACCTTTTACAACAATCAGTTGATTTGGATAAAGACCATTAGCTGTAACTGTTGTCCTTGTAAATTCTATCTGCTGATCTTTAACAAACTCTGTCAGACTAACTACTTTTGTCCTATTTTCTTTCCCAGAAATAAAATATCTAGTAATGGGATATTTGTTAGACATTGATACCTGTACATAACCGTTTACTTTAGGATCTTTTTGTAATTGAAGTGATATTCCACTATAAAAGTTTTTATTTGGATATGAACACAAAGAGTTTGCAGCAGACTTGCTTAAATCTATATTAGAAATTTTATCAGCCATATAAGAATTTGGTAATCCTGAATCTTCTGCAATAGCAGGTTGGTTTCCAAATAACACACCCAAAGCAACTGCATAAATTCCTAATGTTTTCAAACTCATAACAATCAACAGTATCAAGAATTAAGGAGCAAAGATTAAAAAGAGATTCAAATAGACAAATAAAAATATTTTTATTAAGACAAATAAATCAGTATAAATATTCTAAGGCTTTCTATAATTGTATGGCAGAGAATTCTAATAAAATAAAGGATACAATTGATCATATATTTGATGCACTTGACATTGAAACAAACGGAAATATTAAAAAATCAGACTTAATAGACGCTCTTAACAGACATGGTATTCTTGAAGATGACTTAAGAATAAAAGAAACTATCCAAGCTCTTACTGCATTAGGAGATGAGAAAATTTCTTCAGAGTCATTTAGAAAAATCGTAAGTCCTAACATAACTCTTTTAGAAAAGGCAATGACAGGAAAATTAATTATACCAGATTTTAACAACTTCTACAGTTTTATTACAAACATATACAACAGAACTATTTTGAATAAAGACGGTGAAGTTTCTGAACATATACAAGAATTGAAAAACGTTAATCCAGAAAACTACTCTGTATCTATATGTACAATAGATGGTCAACGTTTGAATTTAGGCCAGCATGACAAACCATTTCTAGCAAGATCTATATGTACTCCTATAAATTATTCCATTGCTTTAGACGATTTAGGACAAGAAGAAGTGCATAAACATGTTGGAAGAGCTCCTAAGGAAAAAGGGTTTCATTATCTTATGTTAAACAATGTTGGTTTACCACATAATCCTTTGGATGCAGGTGGTGCATTAATGATATCTTCTCTTATAAAACCTGAGCTGGATTCACAAAAAAAATTCAATTTTGTACAAAATAAATGGGTTGATTTAGCAGGAGGATTAAAGCCAGGCTTTAACAATAAAGCTGTTTTATCTGAAAAAGGTGTGGCAGATATAGAATTCACATTAGCATATTTTATGAGACAAAATAATCTATTTCCTAAGGGAACCAATATAAATGAATACATTGATTTTCTTTTCTCATGCCTATCAATAGAAACTACCACAGAAGCTCTCTCAGTAATTGCTGCTACACTTGCAAACGCAGGAATATGCCCAAAAACAGGAGAACAAATACTAAAACCAGAAACTGTTAAAAATTGTTTGTCATTGATGTACTCATCTGGAATGGAAGAATATTCTAGTGAATTTGCTTTTTCAATAGGTCTTCCTGCTAAAAGTGGTATCTCTGGTGTAATTATGGTAGTTATACCAAATGTAATGGGAATAACTATATGGTCTCCAAAAATAAACAAAGATGATATTTCAGTACGTGGTTTAGATTTTTGCCAAAAACTTATACAAAGATTTAATTTTCACAATTATGACAGTCTGATCAAGACTTCTGAGAAGATAAATCCAAGACTTACAAAAAATGAAGTTAGAATGAAAGGTGTTATGGCTTTGATAGAAGCTGCAAGCCGCGGAGATCTATTCGAAGTTCAAAGACTATCCTCCACAGGAATGGATTTGAATGAAGGAGATTACGACAACAGAACACCAATACATCTAGCTGTTTCAGAAGGTCATTTAAATGTAGTTGAATTTTTAATTTCCAAAAATGTAGATGTAAATCCAAAAGATAGATGGGGAGGTACTCCTTTAGCAGATGCTAGGCGTGGAAATTATGAAAAAATTATAGCCCTACTCCAAAAAAACAATGCACGGGATTAACACTTTCAATCATACCGTGAGATAAAAGTGATTTCACATGGCAGATACATTAGCTTACAAAATAAATGATGCTCTAGCTGTTTGTTGGGCTGCTGCACAGGGAGATTTGCAAGAATTGCAAAGATTAGTAGCTGGTGGAATAGATCTAAATGCAGCAGATTACGATGGTAGAACATGCTTGCATTTAGCAGCATCTGAAGGAAATCTTAATATTGTATCTTTCTTGATAAAGAAAAATGTAAATATAAATCCAAAAGATAGATGGGGAGGTACTCCTTTGATTGATGCAAAAAGAGGAAACCATAAAAAAATTATAGAGTTCTTAGAAAAAAATGGTGGTAAAGTGTGAAAGACAAAGTAAATGTTTTTGTGCTAAATTCTGGCGGAACTATTGGCTCAATAGGAAAACCTCTTAGGCCAGCTAAGTCAGCTGAGCAACTTGTAGAAGGTGTTGTAGTTCCTAAAGAAGTAAAACTGACTTTAGCAGATTTCAAATATCTTCTTGATTCTACTGATATTATGCATTCAGAGCGGCTAATGATGGCTAGACAGATAGCATCTGTTTATAAAAATCATGATGCATTTGTTCTTTTGCACGGAACAGACAGCTTGGCAGAAACAGCAGCAGCATTTTGCATGTTTTTCAAATCAACATTGCAAAAACCTCTTATAATTATCGGAGCACAAATGGCAAAAGATGAACCTGGATCAGAAGCTATTTTTCAATTATCAAATGCATTTAGAGTAGCAGCAGCATTTCATAGAAATAATGTTGTTGGAGTTTACAATGTATGTATTGGAGATGTATGGGATGGAAGTAGAGTAAGAAAACGTTCAGAATCCAACTTCAATGCATTCTACACACCAGGAAGATATCCTGTTGCTAAAATTTGGCCAAGCATACATTTTGATGAAGGTTTAAAATACAGAGATCCTGTTCTAGCTGTACAAGATGTTAGGATAGATGCAGCTCTTGAAAAAAATGTTGCAACACTAAAAGTATCTGCAGATACACCTCCTTGGATAGCAATGGATCTGATAAAAAATAATCGTATAAAAGGACTTATTTTAGAATGCAAAGGTATTGGAGGTATTCCTCAGAGAGAATGGTATGATAGTAAATACGGAACTACATATTCTTGGATTGATGTTATAGGAGCAGCAACAGAAGCAGGTGTTCATATAGGAGTTCTTTCACCATTTGATGATGGTCGTGTAATACTAGGTAGATATGAATTGGGCCAAATGGCAAAAGAAGCTGGAGCTATCAGTTTAGAAAGTTTGACACCTGACATGGCAGATATTAAATTTAGGCAAGCAATAGCATTATTCCCAGAAGACAGAGACAGAATACAGAAATTCATCTCAACAAACATAATAGGAGAATTGCTAACAGGCAAAGAAGACACAGGTTCTGAAGAATAATTTAGAAAGGAGACAATAACTAACAAATTTATACAAAACATTAAATTTTAAAAATCTGTTTTAATAAGGGTTTATGGAAGCAACTTAATAATTTTTATACTACACAGTTAAAGATAAAAGATTATACTTGAATCATAGGGAAGTAACAAAAAAATAGAAACCTATATTCATTCTAAATATTGGGTTTTCTATGATAAACTACCACTTCACTTACAGGCATTAATTTCACCGTCTTGACTAAAGCTCCCTCAACGCTTTCTGAATTTATTATATGAATATTATTTTTAACAGCTTCCTGTAACAAATATTCTTGAAGCTCAATATTTCTTTGCAAAAGCATAGATTCATTATCACTTTCTTTTACTCTTAACTTATTTTTATAAAGTCTTCTTTCAATTGTCTCTGAAGGTGCTACCAACAAAACCTGGAGATCAAACATACCTTCTGGATAAATTCCAGGATACACATGTGTTCCCTCTACAACAAGATTCGATTTCCTTTCTCTACAATGTCTAACCATTCTGTCTATTCCAGGAATAAGATGTTGTGCCTGAAGTTTCAAGTATTTTGCCGCTTCATCAACATTAGTAGTACGTGTAATACTTTGATAAAATTCTGGAAGAGTTTCTATAGTATTTATACCATACTCTTGATAAATTCCCCTAAGAAATGCTCTAAATCTACCTAAACTAACAGGTTCTGTTACAAGAATTCCACTAAGACTTCTAGATAATGTAGTCTTTCCGGTTGCTCTTACCCCTCCAATACCAATTACATAGGACATGATAAACATTAGAAAGAAAACGTTCTTAAAGCACATTTCTAAAAATATAGAAAACTACTTATCTAAACTTCGGCCTTTACAGCCTTTACAAACTCTTTAGCTTTTTCTCCAAGAATATCTAAAGCTTGGGAGAAAATTTCTTCTGCCGTTAATCCTGAAACAGATTCTATTGAAAAAATAAACTTTGTATCATCATATGTTATAGAAACTCCATCACTTACCTCAGTGCATCTCATACAAAGATCACAATTTAAGCTCTTCACAACTCCTATAGAACCATCTGATTTTTTTCCAAAAACTCCTTGTGGACATACTTTTAATGCAGGTCCTAAGTCACTCTTATCAGTTACTTTTACGTTTGGAAAATATCTATATCCAACAACAGCTGCTTGCCATTTTGCATGTTCAGCACCTGTTCCTAATTGACCCATTGCTGAAAACTTTACTGCTTGTCCTTCAAGTAATTCTACTAAAGGTATTTCTGTGTCAATTACTTTTACGTCATTTGACGAAGATACAATATCACTAGATTTAACCAAGCACGGTCCTTTTTTATTAAGTGTAAACTCTATTTCACATTGTGAGCAACCTTTTCCACCACATTTACATTCAGATTTTAGATTCATCTTTGAAAATGTAAAAGGTACAAGTCCTAATCTATGAGCCAAAACCTCGTCATAAAAACCAGAATTATTATCAGTAAATTCAACATCTTCTATTGCAAGTATAGGGACTTCGTTAAGCATTATTCTTCTAAGAGAATTTGCAAATGCTGGATTAATATCATCAATCTGCATAACAATTTTCTTCTCAGATTTTTCTAAAATTTTAACATCCATATCGAAAACCTTGTTTTTGATAATTAGCATGATTATGTTTTTAATCATGCTAAGTTTTCTAATCGCACTAAAGCGATTAGAAATTAAGCCCCTTTAGCCTCCTAAAGAATATAACTTATTTAATAGAAAAGTATAAAAACTCTCTTTAGAGCAGATAATAGCTTTCTAGCACTTGTATTCTCTAAAATATATGTTGACGTTTTTACGCTCTCTAGACAAAGGAGTATATTCTTTACAAAACAAGAATATTTTAGAGGTGATTATTACAACCAAAGATTTCAGAGATTTAGATGAAAGGGAATTTGAACAGATGTTCTATGATCTTAAAAGAAAAACTAGCAATTTCCAGGAAGTTTCTCCAGAATTGATAATAGAAAATAACAAATATCTGCTAATTTTGAGAATATGTCTAGGACTATCGCAAAAAGAATTTGCTAGTAAGCTTGGCGCTACAAAAGACTGGTGTAGACATTTAGAGTCTGGTAAAAACTATATTGTAAGCAGGAAAGTGGCATGCAGATATACAGAGAAATTAACTCATTTTATACAAGATTCAACAATAAATCTTGAAAAAGTTTTGAATGCTTGGAAAACTTATAAATTTAATTCCAAGAATCAAATCCTTCAAGAACCTAAAGTAGAGCTAAAACAAATATCTAAACTTGATGAATCGGATTTAATTGAATATGTTGAATTGATTAAAAAAGAGACCAATAATTTCAATGAATTTAATCATAAGATTCTAGAGGAAATTCCACAAAGTATACTTATTTTCAGAATTATTTTAGGCATTGATCATAGAAGATTTTCAAAATTAATAGATATCAATGATAGAAGTTTAAGAAAATATGAATCACTGAATCAGAAAATAAAACCTGCTACAGCAGAGAAAATAATAAATAAAATTTCGGATCTATTCAAAAAATACAAAAGTGATATAGATTACAAAGATATTTTAGAAAATTTTAGAATACTGAAAGGTTTATACGGTCATAGAAATTTAGAATCTTACATGAATAACGGTCTAAAATTTGCAGAGAAACAACCTTTATCAGAAATGGAAAAAGAAATATGCAAAATTCTTGAATTCAATAGAATAGACTTTAAAACACATTCAATTATTGATGGTTATAAAAGAAAATTAAATGTAGATTTTCTTATACAAAATGAAAATAATAAAATAGTTATTGAATGTACTTCGTTTGAAATGAAATCAAAATTTTCTCAAAAAAGACGTGTTATTTGCAATATGGATCATAGGTTTCAAATGTTGAAAATGAAAGATCCGAATATAGAAACAATAATGGCAATAGGTATAACAGGAAAACCAGTATTTATGGAAAATGTTAAAAAATTAATAGAATCTGAACTATTGAATACAGATTATTTATTAATAAAAGAAGAACTTGAGAAATTGCCTGAAATAATAAAGAATACAGAAAATTGAAATCTCACACACGGCGGCCTCTTCTTCCACCTTTTTTCGTGCAACCATCATGTGGAACTGGAGTCACGTCTTCTATTGATAATATTCTAAAGCCAGATCTTGCTAATGATCTTACAGCAGGTTGAGCTCCTTGTCCAGGTATTCTTGATTTTATTCCACCAGGTGCTCTTATTTTTATATGCAGCGCTGTTATTCCAAACTGCCTTGCCTTATCACAGGCCTTTTGAGCAACTCTCATTGCAGTAAAAGGTTTTCCCTTCATCATATCCCTATCAGTAGCCATTCCTCCTGATGCAATCGCAACAGTCTCGCTTCCAGAGATATCAGTAATATGAACTATTGTATTGTTCATTGATGAAAATACATGTGCTATTCCAACTCTTTCTTTTAAACTCATATTTATCAACTTGTTGATTAATAACATTGAAGGATTTTAATAAAATCCTTCATAGGTTTTCTAATTGCACTCAAGCAATTAGAAATATTCACTTAAACTGTTTCAGGATTTGATAACTTTTGAGATCTGATTGTCTCATCTAAACTTATATCTCCTTCTTCATCTGCTAATACAAGATAATTCGGATACCAGACTTTCTTATCCTTTATCAAAACATGTCTGTGAACTATAAATTGTCTAGCTTCTTTCAATGTTTTTGCCAATCCTTTTTTATATACAACTGTCTGTAACCTTCTTGACAAAATACTATCTAATTTTAATACTAAAACATCGTCTAACTTTTCAACTTTCATTCCTAATTTATTAACTTTGTCAAATAGCTCTTTTTGTCTCTTTTCATCTGGTTGTGCCAAAAGCTCTCTTGCTCTTCTTCTAAAGCTTCTAAGCATGCTTTCAGCTTTCCAAATCTCTCTCTTTCTCCTAAGACCAAAATCCTTTAAAACTTTTTTCTCTCTTATAAGTCTATCCTTATCATAAGGTCTTTTTGGTCTTTTCCATGTTTTTCTTGATTTTCTTGGGTGTCCCATATCGATCAGCTTGTTGATTTATAATCTTGAAGGATTTATGTTAAAATTCTTCTTAAGTCTTCAAATAGCATTCAAGCTATTTGAAGGAAATAAACACATATTTTCTGATTATAAAACTACTACTTACTAGCTGCTTTTGCAGGCTGAGCTTTCTTCTTAACAACTCCTACTGTTTTCTGAGTTCTGAAAGAAGATCTTGTTCTTTGTCCTCTTACAGGCTGTCCTGTTTCATGTCTAATTCCTTTATAGCACCTAATTTTACGCATAAAATGAATGTCTTCTCTTTTTCTAAAGTCTAAGTTAGTTCCAATAAGATGAGTATTTTTTCCAGTTTCCATATCATTCTGTCTATTAAGAAGATGTGTTGGAAGAGTAAGTTCTTTTACAAAGCTTTCCAATTTCTTTAAATCATCTTCAGAAAGATTTCCTACCAAACCTTTTGGATCTGTATTAGTAGCAGTGCAAATGTATTGAGATAAAGACTGTCCTATTCCTTTTATTCTCCTTAGAGCATTTTTAGTAGAAAGCTGTCCAGGAACATCTGTAGCAGCTATTCTAACAATACCTTTCCCTTTATAGACTTCTTTTTCATTTACCATATTAAACACTTTTATTTAAGACGCAAAAAAACTTTATTCTTTTTAGCGTTTTGAAACCATATTTTTTTGGAATTTAGAAGACTATTATCTTCTACTGTATCCTGATTAATTAGAAAAAAACTATTAAAACCTTTCACAAAACGAATTTGTTGTTTTCTATAAGGAATTAAGAGCCAAATCTCCTCTTTCTTTGCTCAAATTCCTTAAAAGCATTTAAAAAATCTTGCTTTTGGATTTCAGGCCATTTCTTTTCCAGAAATATTAACTCAGAATAAGCTGACTGAAAAGGCATAAAATTACTTAATCTCTTTTCTCCTCCTGTTCTTATTATAAGATCTGGATAAGGCTGTCCGTTAGTATATAGATGTTCTTTGATTATTTGCTCATTTAACTGTGCTGGTGATATCAAACCTTTCATACTCTTCTCCATTATAGTTTTTACAGCATCAACTATCTCTTGTTGTCCCCCATAAGCAATAGCAATATTTAAGAAATAATTCTTGTTTTTCTTTGTTGCCTCTTCAACTGCAGTTAATTTTTCAATAACATCTTTAGGAAGTAAATGAATCCTTCCAATAAATCTTACTTTTATTTTATTTTTATTGACAATATGATTTTTGTCTGTAAGTATATTATCAGCTTCTTCTTTCAAATATTTGAAAATATATTGTAGCTCTCTTGACGGCCTTGTTTTTAAGTTCTCAAAAGAAAGAACATATGCAGTTGTATATTTTATTCCATAGCCACAAGACCACTCAATAGCTTGTCTAGCTTTATCTAAACCTACCTTATGACCTTCCCAAGGTCTTTTCATTAAATACTTGGCAAATCTACGATTGCCATCAAGTACAATTCCAAGGCTCTTTATCATTAAATCCCCCAACAATTTATTACATTATATTAAGTATAGTCTCTATATAGTTTTTGAATTAATTGTTTTTATAGTTACAATTGAAGTAAAAATATGCTTGAAATAGGATTAATAATAGCCTTTATAGGATCTCTAACAGCCGGTGTTTTAGACCTAAAATCAACAGAATTTCCTGAAGATATACCATATTTGATGGTAGCTCTTGGAATATTCATATGGTATATTTATGCAGTAACCTTTGGAGATTTTACTCCTTTGATTTTATCAATAGCAATAGGTGGAATTCTAGCATTGATAGGCTGGCTCTCATATAAAGCAGGTGCTTGGGGAGACGGAGATGCAGCAATATTAACTGCAATATTTTTCCTAATTCCTTCTCTTTCTTTTTTGATAAGCTATATATCAAACTTGCTTATTGTTGCAGTTATTTATCTGATAACATATTCACTGATAATAAGCTTTAGAAAAATACCTATTAATGAATTTCTTAGTGATCTAAAGAAAAAATGGTATTTTCTTACAGCAGTATTTGCTAGTCTGCCATTTATAATAATTTTCTCATACTACAATCCTGAATTTATAAGACCTTTGATTCTATTATGGATATCAGCGTTAGGAATGTTGATATTTACAATATACGCAAAAAAAATAGAGAAAAATATATTTAAGAGAAAAATATCTGTAAAAGATCTGAAGTCTGGAGATGTTTTAGCCAGCTCAAGAGAATGGATAGGATTAACAGAAGAACAAGTAGAGAAAATAAGACATCAACATAAACAAATTGAAATAAAAGAAGGTGTAAGATTTACTATTGTATTTCCAATAACCATAGCAATAACAGCTTTCCTAGGAAATATTCTGATTTTGCTAATAGCGTAGAACTAGTTTTTATCAAATATGCTTCTAATCTTGCGATGGATCTACAAATGAAAATTGGAATTTTGGAAAGCGTTGTTGAGCATAGTCCATATATTTAATGGCATCGTCAAAAGATTCAAATTTTATAACAATTGGATTTCCAGAATTTTGATTAAAACTAGCAATTGTATTACCACTAAGTTCACTTCTATAACTTTCTACATCCTCAAGTATTGGATAAGCAGATTGAAAATTAACAAAAGCATCCTTAGGTAACTTAACGCCTATTGTCGTTAAAGGTAATTTTCTAGATGCTTCTAAAACTTCCTCAGCTTTTTCAGCTGTCATTTGAGTATCTGTAACTTCTTCAAACAATACCTTATAAACTTGTGCTTGAGGAGCACCTGATGGCGCATTAAAAATATGTTTAAATTCTAAAGCATTTCTATAATCAGAAAAAACTAAAAGAGAACTACTATCTCCATTATGAAGCCATTTTCTCTTTCCACTGTCTTCAGCTATAAGACAATATCCTTCTTGAGGTACATCACTATATCCTACCATAAAATCAAAGATAATTAGACCAGAAGAGTATTAAAATTCAATACAGCAAGAAACCTAGAATTATTCAAAATAATTAATTTTTTCTATTGAGAATCATATAAGACTGTACAAGCTTTGAAGGATCTAATTCAAATACACCATCTACAAAAGTTTGAAAAGCCAAAGTAAGATTTGTTTCACAAACAAATCCTTGATGTTGTTTGTCAGCAGGTCTATCTCTCATAAAATCATACAAAGGTCTTGAATTTCCAAATCTTGCTTCATAACCAGTTACAATACTTTCAGGAGGTTCTTGTCTTTCTTTTCTTTTATAAGACATATATATCAGATTAAATATTTCAGTAGAAAACTTTATAAATTTATAGTTATGAACAAAACTAATTAGACTATAATACTTTTGTTCTAACTATATGTACGAAGCATAAATATTCTAGTTTGTTATGCTTCGTACTATAACTTTTTAGAATCTTCAAGAATTTTATTTATACTTTTCCAAGACTTGCTGAATAGGCAGTATTCTAATATCTTCCAAAACTTCTCTTACTCCGTGTCATCATAAGTCTTATCTAAAACTGATTCTGAAGCGTTCGCAAATTTCTCTGATTCAGTTTGTTCAAAAATTTGCTCAGACCCACTCGCAAGCACCCTGCCAAGATCGTCAACGGTATTGTCGAAGAACTCGAAATTCCAGTAAGCATCGATCCCAAGCGGAACATAGCGATCGATGGAATAGCGGTAAACAGGAACTAAACCAGTTATGGGTGGATAGAATACTTCACAGGCGGACCCTTAGCAGCTAAATATGCAAAATATATAGAAGCGCCAATGTCGCCAATTACATATCGCCTTCTATAGTAATCTATGAGGTTTACAAAAGAATAAAAATAATTAAAGGTGAAACTATGGCGCTAAAGGCTGTTGCTTATATAATTGAACACACAAAAATAATTTCTATAGACAAAAAAGAAGCGTTAAATTCAGCAGAATTAAGCATAAGATTAAAACTTGCTATGGCTGATTCTATAATAAAAGCTATAGCAGATGATAATAATGCAACAGTTGTAACAAGCGACAAACATTTCAAAAATTTAGATAATGTAATTTTTATAGAATAATATAGTAAAAGACATAACTACAAATTCAATTTTCTCTTCCCTTCTTGCTTAACAACCTTAACATATTCCTTTAGCAATCGTTCTGGATCTTTAGAGCGCTCTGCAGCTGTTCCTATTTGTATCCAATCTGCTCCAGCTTTTATTATATCTCCTGCATCTTTTAGCGTTCTTATACCACCTGCAACCAAATAAGGAATTGTTATAACTTTTTTTACAGCACTAACCATTTCAACTGGTACTGGAGCTGGAGCAGCAGAACCTACATCTGTAAATATAATTCTTTTACCCATGAATTCTCCAGCTAAAGCAAGAGCAGCTGCAACCTGCGGCTTGTTTCTAGGAATTTCATTAGCATCACCAACCCATCCTACTGTACCACCTGGCTCAACAACAATATATCCAATTGGTAAAGGCTCTAGACCTAAGCTCTTTATCAAAGGCGCAGCCAATGCTTGAGCATGAGTTATCCAATAAGGATTTCTAGAATTCAGCATTGACATGTAATATATTGCATCTGCATATGGCGTAACAGTTCCAATATTTCCAGGAAACAAAACAACCATTTTGCCTGTTTTTTCTTTAATAGATTTTACAACATGATCAAGCAGCTTACCTTGTGCTCCAATGCTTCCACCAACAGCTATCAAATCCACACCAGCCCTATCAGCACAAAGCGCTGTCTCAATAGCTTTTTCAGGAGAAACATAATCAACAGGATCTATGACTACACTCATGATAGCGCCTTCGCTATCAATCTTCTCATTAATATATTTCTCAACTTTACCAATTTTCATATCGAAAACCTTGTTTTTGATAACACGTTGTAGTTTTGTTTAAACTGCAACTTGGTTTTCTAATCGCACTCTAGCGATTAGAAATATTGTTTATTTCTTCAGCTCACTTACTTCAGCAACTTCTTGCATTGAGTATCCTAATCTTATCAGCTTAAGACTTTTTATTGTCTCATGTAAGCCTTGTTGCGTAGTAAACTTAGGTTCAAACCCTAGTAAACTTTTAGCTTTTTCTATTGACAAATTGCGGTTTCTTACAAGTCTGTCTACTGAAGCTGAATTAATAACAGAATCTTTTGTAAACAAATTCTTAAAAAATAATATGAATTTTATTGTGAATACAGATATGTGCTTCTTAGTCATTTCACATTTTAGTTCATCACAAATCATTTTATAAACTTCTTTGTAAGTAGGAACATCTTTGGTAGCAATATGAAATATTTCATTCTTCGCCTTTTCATTGTCCTTAACTAAATATAACAAAGAAACCACATCATCAATATAACTTACGTGAAACTTATTTTCACCAGAACCTATTATTGGAAATCCTTTCTTGGCAGCTCCTACAATACTTTGCCAAATTTTATTAGGAGCAATTATAATACTCGCTCTAATTATTGTATATGCAATTCCGCTTTCCTTTATCAAAATTTCACACTCCATCTTAGACTTCTCGTAGAGTGTCTTAGGATTATAATCCATATTCTCCGTGCTCTCTTCTTTTGTTTCTCCTAAGACACCAGAAGAACTAAGAAATATAATATGCTTAACAAATGCTTTTTTAGAAAGTTCAATTATATTTTTTGTGCTTTCTATATTATCTTCATACATCTTAGGATCTTGCTCATCTAAATTTGCAGCCAAGTGATATACAACATCTATTCCTTTCATATCCACATTTTTCAAAGCTTCTTTATTGCAAAGATCTGCTTGTATATAATGAATTTTCTCTGATTCTATTTTATTTCTAGTGAAAATAAAAACTCTATTTTGACTTGTCTGTTTGTCCGACAAGCTATTTGTCTTAAGCAAACTCATAACCAGTCTAGATCCTACACTACCAGTTCCTCCTGTCATTAATATATTCATCTAAAGATAGACATCTGAAAAAGATTAAAACCCTAGATTATGGTATAAAGTGGGAATTATAAAAGACTTTTATACAACCATCGATCAAGAACCGATGGCATGCCACTGACGAAGTATTTGACACCCTCTACCACAAGTTGAAAACTGATGGAAACGCGGTTTGTATTGTAAAGGAAATTATATTATTTTGCTTCCTTTACAAAGTTAGAGGACTTTAGAAGAAATTCCTCGCTGTCGTTTTTTAAAGACTTAGGTATATTGTTAGGAATACATTTGGTGAATAAAGTGCAAGAAATAGAAAGAGCAAAAGAAAGCGTAGAAAAATTGAGAGCTCTTTGTTTATTATATCAAGACCCAGGTGATATATCTGCATACTGGACTTTAAACATAAGACCTGCATTTACAGATCACTACAGTCTTTTAGATGTTTTAGCAAGCAATGCAACTAAAGATCAATATAGCGAGCATTCAGATGAGATATTAGATATTTATGCAAATTCCAGAAAATTGTTAGATGGTATAACAGAAAGCTCAGCAAGCAATGGAAAGCATAGACTAATAAAATCTGACTTGGCGTCAGCTGAAAGAAAATTAGCTGTATACAGAGGTTTTATGGAGTCTTATAAACAAGAGCAAATTCCTGTAAAAAATGAAAATGGTTCTGTAGGATGGATCGAATATCTATCAAATCTGATCAAAAAACCTGTAGATGTAGAAACGCAAGATAGAACAAGAACAAAACTTGAGCAAATGGAAAGTGATATGTCAAGGATCTCGTCAGGATCTATTACACTAACAGACCTAGAATCATTTTACGAAAAATACGACGATCTTGATAAAGGAATAAAATCAGGCAAGTATAAAGATGGAAAAACAAGAGCAAAAGCAAGCAATATGTTAGAGCAAATATTTTCTAGGTATGATCATGAATTTAGAAAGCAAATAATAGAATACAAATCAACTAGCAGCTTGCCAGAAACAGATAGAGAAAACATTAGAACAGAATCTATACTATTGTCAAAATGGTTGCATAGAGAAAATGCATTAGGAACATCAAGAAGGGCAAGAATCTCAACTTATGTATCAGAATTGGATTATTTATTAGATAGAAGACAAGAAGAAAAATCTGAAGAATTGCAGCCTAAAATAGAAATAGATACTAGATCACATTCACAAAAACCAGCAGGTATAGGAAAATACCTTATAGGATTTTTAGCAGGAGTTACAATACTCGCAAGCACGACAATGATGTCAGTAAACAAAGAAAATAAATATACTCCAACAAAAAGCAATCAATCAATTACTAGAAAGTATGATGGTCCAAGAAAACAAAATTACTTTAAAGGAGAAGGATTAGAATACTTAAGAGCATATTTCAAAGATCCATCAATAAAATTTAATCCTAAGAGTGGTCTTCCTGACAAAACAGAATTAAAACTTTTAGACGATCTTGGGATGTTAGAAAAACCTAAAGAAAAATGGTGGAATTCTTTCAATAGAGTAAAGACAAAATATAATAAATCTCAGCAAGCAAAACTAAAAGATGCGTTTGCAAAATCCGACCAAATATTTGGAAAAGTTCCTACACAAAAAGCTCTTGAAAAAGACCCATTTTTACATGGGTCATCAAAATTTGACCTGCTAAAAACATTAGGTTATAGGAGATAAATTATTTTATATTATTTGACATAATAATTTTGAATATTAATAATGTTAAATAATATATAGAGACGACATTGATATCATTTCAGATAGTAATATCTTCTACTATAAAAAGTTGTATATAGAAGAACTTTTATGATTTTACGATTATTGCAAAGATTTCTAGAGAATCTTGACCTAAAAATAATTCTAGCAATAGCAGCAATAGTAATAGGTATATTTTTCTTCTTCAGCTGGCTTTTGGTAATTTCTTTAATAGTTGCCACAATGCTCGTTAGTTTTATAGTAGGAAAAATGAGAATAAGAAATATAGGTATAGAACTAGTAGCATTTACAGCAATCTTAACAGGATTTCTATATGGAACAACAGCAGGAATTGTAGTAGGTCTTATTTTAATAGTATTCCATCTTGTAATGGGTGGATTTCTTGGAGAATACATCATTTGGACAATACCAGAATACGCTCTAATGGGATACTTAGCATCTATCATGGCATTATCTCAATCAATAACATCAATCGGTATGATATTAGTAATAGGAATTAACATAATCAATATAATAATCACAGCAGCTATATACAGAGGCCGCGTAGCAAATCATTTTCCATGGGTTTTGACAAACATCCTGTTCAACGCTGCATTATTCATATTCTTGGCTCCTAGCCTGGTACAAATTCTTCACTAGAAACAAAAATTGAACTTTAATAGTTTCTGCGTAGTAGTTATAAGATGTCTAGATCAAGAAAAAATAAACACCCTGTAAATAACAGTAGCGCGATTCAATTAAAATATGAAGCTGTAAGAGATGAAGTAGATGGAATACTAGTTGGTGGAAGTTTTTCAAGATTAACAGAAACTTTAAGATCATACGCTAATTTTATAGACAATTCAAGACCTATGATACAAAAAGAACATAGAAGATATTTACACCAACAAGTAGAAAGAGTATTAGCCTATGTAAAATCCGAGATGACAAATCTTACAGCAAACATTGAAACTAGGTATATTTCTAATAGAGATCTATGGACAAATGACTATCAAAAACTAAGTGAACAAGAAGTAGTTATTAATTTTTTCAGTTCTTTAAATTACGGAGACAAAGAAGTCGAATCTGATGATATTTTAGAAGGTATCAAAGACCTATACAAAATTCTTGATGAGCATAAACAATCTGTAGAAACTGCCGTTTCAAAAACTTCACAACAACTTGTTGCTGAACAAGAAATTGATAAATATTCTGGAATAAAAAGATCAGTGAAAACTGCAGCAACCTTTACATTAATAACAGGATTATTAGCAGTCGGATCTTATTTTGTAGGAAGACATGGTGCTAATCAGGTTCCAATTGAACAAACAAATTATCCAACTACAAGTATACAAAATGGAAAAAATCCTCATCAAAACTCTCAAAAACCTATTATTGAAAAACCTAGCAAAGAAACTATCAAACACTTAGATGAGATGTTAGAACAGATGAAAGCCTACAAAAGAGAAAGAGAATTAGAAATAAAACAAAGAGAATTAGAAAGAGAAGGTAAATTGAAAGCATTTAAAAAGTATTAAAACTAGTCTATTTTTTCTTTAACCAAAAGGTATTTAAAGATGTGCCACCTTAGAGTTGTTACTAAAGTGATATAATGAGTATAGCTAATTTGTGGAATAATGCAAAAAAGGTAGTAAATGATTATGCTTCTAAAGTAGCTCCAGCTAAATATTTAGCTGGGATGGAATTAGGAACTTCTAGAGATGAAGAAACAAGAAATACTAGATTACACTTTATAGATAAGTACCAAACTGCATTAATAGAAGACCAAAATTTAGGTCTTGAAGAAGCTAGAAGTGTTTTAGCAAGAGAATACGATTCTGGTTTAACAAGATATTTAAAAGGCGAAAAAATCGCAAGAAGCGGAAATGAAAGTAGTTTTGAAAAAGGTCTTTTAGATGCTTTAGAATCAGCTTACTCTGAAGTAAAAGACTTGACTGATAATTATAGAACATCTGTACAATCAAGGGCTGATGAAATAAATGCTTCTAGAAAAGAACAAAGATTAATAAATCAAGTTCTTCCAGAATACAAAGAAAACTTCAATAAAACATATTTACAACCAGAAATAGATGCATTTGTGCAAGAATTAGCAGCACAAAAAAAGAAAAAAGTTATTGATATGTGGGGAAGCGAAGATAATGCTGGTCAATTAGCAACTGTTTATGATTCTACGCAATACAGAGCTGGTGTTGAAGCAGATATGTACAGAGCTATTGCTACTGCTATAGATGTCAGAAAAAGATCAAACAATGGATCTGAATTTGTAGTTAGTTTAAGAGAAGAAATAGGAGACATATTTAAAAAATATTCCGATAACGACAGTGAACTTATGGATAGACTTGCAAAAACAAGTCAAGTAGCACTGAACTATGAATCACAGGTTAGAAGAAGAGTAGCAGAACTATCATCTGAAAAATCACAAAAGAAATCTGATATTTATACATTACCTGAAAGTGTAGTTAAAGCAGGAAAAGTAGCTGCAGGATTGATAATAACATCAGCAGGACTTTTGGCATTATTAACAGGTTGTGAAAAAGCTCCTGTTACACAAACACCAACTCCTAGCACTAGACCAACAGTATATGTTTCTCATACTACAAACAATGACGTAAAAGTTGCTCAAAGCGCTGCTGCATATAAAATAGCAGATGCAGTTGGAAAAGGTGTTGATCTTATTAGAAATTATGTAGGATTTGGAGGTAATAAATCTAATACAGTACCTAGCAATAGCAAAAGACCCCCTATGACAAGAAATCCTTTTGAAAAAAAAGTAGCAAACTCTAGTAAGAAAGCTGAATCCGCAAAACCAAAAGTTACTACTCCTGTTCCAAACCCACCAAGATACGAAACTATAGTATCTGCAAGCGGACATCATTATGTTTTAGATACTGGAAAAGCTGCACCAACAGTAACAAATCATCCTGAAAATTATGTTGTATTTGGTGATAATGACTGGTATGATGAAAGTGTGGATGCAGAAACAAATATAGGATACTTGAAAAAAAATAAATCAGGAAAGACTGGTTTTGTTCCATATGCAGCTGATATTCATGGAGATATTGTGCCAGGTCCTAATGGATCTAATAATAATCAAATAGTTTATGACAACAAAACAAACACATATTCAAATTCAGGATTTCCAGGATTTGACACAAATACAGCTAGAATAGAAAAAACTTCTATAAACAAAGCTCTTGCAAAATATCAATCGCAAAAGCCTGAAGAAGAATTGATAAAATTTTCAGCAGTAAGAGGATCTGGAAGCAATAGAACACTTAAAACTTATCAGAAATTCGGAAATGGTTGGTTCCAAATAGATAAAAATGGGAATATTGTAAGATAAATTTATTCTACAATAATAGGAAGTCTTTTAGCATGCTTTTCATGTGATCTTATTAAATGATCCATTTTCAATTCTAGGTTATTCAATCTTTCTTCCAATGGTCTAAAATTAGGATATTCTATCTTAGAAATCATGCCTTCTAATCTAACAAGCTTTTTGTCATTTTCAATTACTGTAGGAAAATCTAAAAGCTTTTTGTCAAGCATGTGAGCAAAATGTTCTATTTTCTCAGACAACATATTAATTATCCTTAATTCAAGATTTTTCTCATAATGATCTTTTCCTGGAACATGTTCAAAAGCCTTGTCCAACTTTTCCTCAATATCTATCAATTTTAGATCTACCTTGTGATTTATCTTTTCAAGATAATCATTTACATTAACCTCATTTTTAACAATACTTGTATCTAATCCCTTGCTCTTCATCTTTAAAATATCTAAGTCGTTTCTAATAGACTCTACAATTTTCAACATATTTTGATCTGTATTTTGTGATTGTATAGAAGAGTTATTTTTAGAAGAAAAACTATCAGCTATGGTATCGTTTTGGGTAGATTTTCTCAACTCAAGAGAATTAATTCTTTTCAAAATATTTTCAACATTTCCTTCTAAAGAAGATATTTTATCTGTATTTTGTGGTTTTTCTGTTTCTATATGAGGATGATCTCCACTCTTTAGCAAATTTACCTCCATGCTAGATATCAAATGCTCTAGATCTGTCAATCTTGTTTCTAAAGCGCTGCTAGGTTTTTGGGTATCTGTTTGTGGCTGTAAGTTTTGTGTTAACTTTTCAAGATTATTTATTTTTATATCAAGTTTTAAAATGTCATCTGTAACTTTATTCTCAAACTCAGACAATTTAGTTTTGAAGTCAGATTCTTCATTACTTTTTATTTTAGATAGGATACTCATCAAATCACTCGTTTATAATATATGTAATAGAGGGGTAAATAAATGTAATATTTTTAGTATTCTAGCTTAATTACCCAAAAAAACTATAGAACTTAAGAACTCTCTTTAGCATATGTGCTAAAAGAAGCTAAAAACATACCATACTCTTCTTGATTCAAAGGCCTTCTAAGAATAAAATAACATGATCCTTGTTTTGTCTCATATCTCTGCAAGCTAGGAACATTAGAAGGAACATTAAATACAACATCATCAACACCAACACTTTGTGATAATAAGTAAGAAATTATTTGATCAATAGAAGGAGATACTCTTTCATCTGAAACATATGAAACATTATTTTTTGCTCCGTTTCCTCCAGACATCTGTAGTCTTGAGTTAGAATAAGCTGTACAAAATGCTGCAATAGCCTCTTCTGGAAGGGTTTCGTCTACTATGATTTTTCTATATATATGAACTAAATTATTTTCATTTGGCAGATTCTTCATAAAGATCAAAATAGAGAAGTATATATTTAATACTAATTTTTCTTCTTGAAAATGAAATTTTCAAGAATAGACTTATAATTTGTTATCTACGCTTTTTTCTGTTTAACCTGGCAATATGTACCAAACTTCCAAATAAGAATCTCATCTCCTTCTTTCAGATCTAGATCATCTGGCTTCTTGACTTCCATTGTACTGTAGTCATCCAAAAACATTACCTGCAAGTTATCTTCAGAAATAGAAATCACCTGAGCATCTTTTTTCTCAATAATAGGTGTATCTATTTTAGAATCAGCTGGTTTTACTATAATCTTTTTTACATCTCCAAAAAGTCCAGTAGCTGTCAATCTTGCCTTTGCAGCTCCGTGTTTTCCAGGTCTTGAAATATCAACACTTTCTACTTTGCATGGAATATCATCAATAATAACAAATCCACCTGGTCTCAATGACTTAACTTCTGTTGGTCTTTTTTCCAGATTAATCACCATATTAGATATTCTAAGATTGATTTGGAAATAGAAAAGAGTTTTACTCTTCTGAGTATTTCCATACAATCACTACTTTATTTATGATAAGATTTATGGAGAAATACAAAGAAGCTAATTGCTTATTTGAACATTTTTCCATTTTTATCATTTAAAGAATAACTTCTATTAAGACATTTTACTTTAAATGCTTTATTTATTTAATAAAATAGTATTTTTCATTGTTGATAAAGTATAGGACTTTATTAACAACACTTGCAGAATTATTAATTCTGCTGTGTAGCTGGAATTTCTTAATTCCATCTACATTAGTGGACTTTTTTAAGTCCACTCGCTTGTTTATCTACATTTTCCATCTTTGTAACGCAGCCATAAGACTAGCACTAAAATCCTCAGGACTAGCATCAACTACATCTTTAGAAACATCTAACTGGTTCATCTGTCTCAATCTTTCTATAGATGTATTAAGAGCTCTTACAGATCTGTCATAAATTCCTTCATCAGATAATGCCCTGAACACAGGAACATTTTGAACAAATTTTACATCATCTCCAGAATAAGTTTTTAATCTTTCAAAGCAGTGTTGCCCATAAACACTATATCTAGTTGAATCTCCATTTACTGTTTCTGGAAAAAATCCAAGCAAATATAAAGTATAATCTCCTATATGTCTTCTAATAAGAGCAAGTTCTTGTTCAGAAAATTCAGATGACACTCCTTCAGTTCTCATAAACATTTCTCGCAATCTAGTTCTACCACCATAAACAGGGTGACCGTCTGAAAAAAGATACGAATCAAATCTATCTGCAGCATAAGTTGCAATATCCCTAGACACACCTAAATCAGTAAAAGAAGTATCTACAACAGATTGAATAAATTTGTTTACAGGACTTTCTACCACAAAAACTTGCTTCATATACAAGATTTGATATAGATGGTATTTATCTTTACTGTTTTTACTAAAAAGGTAAAATTATCACAGGAGCGTATAAAACAACTACTATACCTATGATAAATCCTATAATCAAACCAACTCCAGAATCAATAGGATCATGCCTTTTCAAAAATACTCTTGTCACAGCTACTCCAATAGCAAGTCCTGCAAACAATATTGTAAGAATTATGTTTGAAAAAAATACACTCATAATAACAGCTAGCAAAGCGCCTCTCATAGCATGCAAACTAGGAAATGAGCCTGCATCTATCTTTTCAAGCCAATTTTTATATTTTTGTCTTTCAGGTCTTTGTTTAAAATAAGCAATTCTGAAGAATAATGTAATTGCATATGCAGCAACTAATCCAAATCCAAGATAGCTTAGAATAGCATAGTTCTTGAAAATAAAAAATATAAACATGACAACAAGATACAGAGGCATACCGCCAAATGATGTTATATCTCTAAAATGTTCCTCACGCATAATATAATCACTTAACAAAAAACTTTAAAGAACTATTTCTTCTTACCTGAAACAAACTCTATATCTTCTTTTCTTACAGTTTTTCTGCCAGCATGACTGGAAATCCTTGCAGCTTGCTCAGATATATCCATTGCAATCTCTTCTATACAATCTCTAGCTTCTTCCAAAGCTTCTCTAGAAACTCTCTTAATTCCATTTTTCTTGACAATTCTCTCAAATGGTGTCATAGGTAGCATTGACATGTTAAAACCTTATTTTGACATAAAGTTGAATTTGATAAAAATTCAACTTCACATATGAATATAGTTATGAACAAAACTAATTAGAGTATAATATGTTTGTTCTAACTATACAACAAAGACTTTAGAAAAGTCTTTGTGTACACAAGGAGTATTAGACTCCTTGTTGTATGTACGAAGCATATATGTTCTAAATAGTTATGCTTCGTACTATAATCTGATTTCTAGAATATAAATTTGAAATTTAACCAGATATTTAAAATATTCTTGGTAATGAAAAGCATGGATTACCAAATGGATTGTGTTATAGCAGGAAGTTTTAGAAAATTCTATGAACAAATAAGGGATGATGTGATACCTATTTTTGAAAGAGCTGGAATTAGAGTTTTGTACCCACCAACATCAATTATAACAAATCCTGGAGATGATTATGTAATTTTTAAATCAGATAATAGAATAGAAAGAGATCCATATAAATCTAAAATTCTAAGTGTAAGAAAGGACGATGTAATAAAAGCAGCAATAGAAGCAAAAAAACCAATAGAGGAAATAGAGAGATTGATTGCATTAGAACAAGGATTTTTAGAAGCAGGAACCAATGCAGATTTTATATACATATTTAATCCAGAGGGATATATTGGAAGGCATACTACATTTGAGGTAGAGTACTTCCTAAGTAATGGAAAATCTGTGTTTGCATTAGAAGAATTAGATATGGCTAATCAAGAATTAGATCCATTGCGTAGCTGCTTTATAATGGGTAGAGTAAGAGACTCTGGAGGAATATATACACCAGAACAACTTGTCGAATATCTTATAGACCAAGGTCAATTAAAAGTTCCTGTCTAGTATACCTAATCTCTCAAAAAAATGTTTCCATACAGGCTCTAAATTAAGATTTGTAATTTCTTTCTTAGTATACCATCCAAAACTATTAGCCTCTCTTGGATCTATTAAAACATCTCCAATTGTCTCGCATTCATAGACTTTCCAATCATGAACATTCATGCCTTTACTACAGGTATTCCAAGGAATAAGTTCTGCATAAACAAGTTTCTTTCTAACAACAACAAGTTTAGATTCCTCCATAACTTCTCTCTCAACAGCTTCTTCATCACTTTCATCAGATTTTCTATGTCCTGCAATACATGCATATCCATGTGGAATTTTAACCCTATCAATTAGCAAGTACTTATCATCTCTTCTGATAATTGCACCTACAGAATAATGTTTATTCATTAGAAAAACTACCCCCTTTATATAGATTGGAAAGATAAATTATATTTAATATAGTGAGACATATGGAAAACGCTAACAATTCGATGTTAAGACACGTGTTTGTTAGCCCTACATATCTTGCGACAGATAAATGTTTTATCTGTTAAGAGACGTTTGTTTTCTGACCATATGTCCTTTTTTGTTCCAATATAATATGGTCGCAAAGCTACGTTCTCTATAACAAAAAGGTGAGTATAAAAATGCAACCATATAATGAAGATACCGGAAGTCATTCTATATTAGAGCAACCGTTAAATCAAGGATCTGCTACATTATCTCAAAGAAGAAGCGATTATTTGATACTAGAAAGGGGAGTTTTGCAAGATGTTGTAGATCAAAACGGAAATCCTGTAGATTTTGTGACATTTTTAATTTCAGATAGCAGCATACCATATAGATCAAAGTTAGTAAAACGTGCACTGGAAACTGGCCAGACTTATGAAAAAGATGATAATACTAGAGGAGAATACAGATTTTACACAGAAAGAGTTTCTGCAGTTTTACCAAGAATTGGAATTACAACAACACTATCAAGACCAGGAATAAATAATAGCTGGTTAGATGAACAAATGAATAAAGATATGGATAGATTTCATACATATCAAGAATTGAGAAAACATAGAGAAGATGTATTATACAGATTGGCAGGTGTAACCCAAAGAGAGCCTGAATATGAAGAACCTCTTAGAATAAAGGAAAGAAAAAAGACTTTAGTAGCTCCAAAAGATAATCTACAAGGCATGAAAACTGCTGACCTAGTAGATTACATGGAAAGAGTATTTCCAGCATTATGGAAATAAAATTAGTTGAAGTGATACAAATGACTGAGAAAGAACTAAAAGAAATGAGAGAAGAAAGGTTTAGACTTATTTGTGAAATTTTATGCAAAAAAGATGATTTCTAAGCTTTAAATATTGTCATTTAGTAAAGTATTTAAGCTAAAGAGCGAAATCGAAAGGTTTAAATACTTTACCGAATAACTCTCTATACTTGAGTGTTTTATTATTTTTGTTACTTGTAAATAAATCTTTATTTATAAGTAATATTAATTTACTAGAAAATTGCTAACATATATTATAAGGGGTTAAAAAAATGGCTGACGCGTTTAAATGTCCTGAATGTGGATCAAAACATTTTTATCATGATACTGAAAAAGCTGAAAAGATCTGTTCTAAATGTGGTATGGTTTTAGAGGAAAATATAGTTGATGTTGGACAAGATTGGAGAGCGTTTGACCATGACCAAAGAGTTAAGAGAGCTAGAACAGGTGCACCGTTGACACATAAAAGACATGACAAAGGATTGACAACTGAAATCGGAAAAGGTGCTACAGAATTATTCAAAGTACCTGTTAAAAAGCGTTCACAATTCTTTAGAATTAGAAAATGGCAAAAACGTTTATTGACAAGTAAAGATAGAAACATGTCTTTTGCTTTAAGCGAGTTGCAAAGATTAGTTTCATTTTTAGGTCTTCCAAAAACTTTACATGAAGAAGTTGCAAAACTTTACGAAAAAGCATTGCAAAAAGGTCTTGTTAGAGGTAGATCAATTGAGTCAATAATAGCAGCTTTGGTATACTCATTAGCTAGAGAATACGAATCGCCTCGTACTTTAACAGAAATTTCTCAGGCATCTGGTATTGGAAAAAGAGAGCTAGGAAGAACATACAGATATATTTCTAGAAAATTAGATATCAGAATACTTCCAGCAAAAGCAGAAACATATATACCGCGTTTTTCTTCAATGTTAAAGCTATCTGACAAAGTTCAGATGAGAGCAATAAAAATTCTTAGAAAAGCAAAAGAAAGAGATGTAATATCTGGAAAAGGTCCTACTGGATGTGCAGCAGCTGCAATATACATAGCATCTGTTCTAGAAGGTGAGAGAAAAACACAGAGAGATGTAGCAGATATTGTAGGTGTTACAGAAGTTACAATCAGAAATCGTTACAAAGAAATCGCTGAAGCTCTTAACATTGAAGAAGAGGTTGAGAGAAAATCTAAAGAAGAAGAGGATAAATAAGCTACAGCTGATTTCTATGTCAGAACTTTCTATAAGAAATTACTTTGCAGAAGACTTAACAACAGAGTTAAGATTACATGTTGATTTCAGTGACAATGTATATATGCGTATAGAGAGCACAAAAAAACCTGCATCAGTAAGTAGAGTATTCATATTTCCATTCAGGAATTCTTCTATACCTTTAGCAGTTATTAATCAGAGAACAGGCAACTATAACACAGACATCGAAGTGCCATATGGATATGAAGGAACGTTACCACAGGTAGCGGCATCAACATATTTATCAACAGTTTTTGATTTATCAAAACAATTATATGATTCAGAAAATCTTGAAGATGATAACAACCATAATACATGGAGAATTGGAAAGCATTTAGGACCTGTTATAGAAAAATTAAGATTAGGTGAGTATCCTCCGATTAAGAAAGATTGATAACTACTCTAGTATTCTAACATCATCAACAATACCATCTCCATCATTATCTAATCCTTCCACAACTCTTGAATTCTTTTTAGAAAGTTCCTCAAATTTATTTATAAATGAAAGTATCCCTGCTCTCGTACCACTATACCTCTTTCCAGCTATTACTAGAATATGTTTTGACGTATCAAAAGGATTTTGTATCTTAACAATTATACCGCAATCATCTTGTTTGTAGGTCTTTTTACGTAGAGAAGAATATATATTTTTCTTTGAGTCAAACCTTATAGGCAATTTATCATTAATAAGTTTTGTTATTCTATTGATAACAGGTCCTCCTATCAATATCAAATTATTTTTAAGTTCAGGCTCTCTTATATCTGTATCAAGACAAACTACAGAAGAACTTTCAGAAAGAAACTTTCCTAAAAATAATCCAAGATCTATTGCATAATAAGCATCTCTACTTCTTGCGCGCTCAGGTCCATGTGGATCTGGAGAACCAACAACTATCTTAGCATTTAACTTTCCATTTTCTATAAATGGTCTTAGAAACTCATTTCCAGATAAAGGGACTTTATGAGACTTCTGCATTTCAGAGAATTTTACAAAAAAAGACGGACTTGACAACTCATATATATTTGCTATATACGCACCATGTTCTTCCTTTCTGAGTATTTTTATAGCACCTATTTTTTGAAGCTGTTTAACATGATAATAAAGAGTTTGTTCATTGATTCTAAGCAACTTAGCAATATTTTTTGGATAAGTAGGTTTCTTAGAAAGCATATTGAGTATTTTTACTTGAGTAGATGTAAAGAAATCCAATTCTTTAGTCTTCAATATATAAGTTCCGTCTTTTCTTTCATCAGCAAGATGCATAAAACCAACCAGAAGCCAAATGCTTCTTTTCGTTCATTATTATGAATATTTTCATAATACTATTATAATATTTTTAATAATAGTATTTAAGCCTTTAGAATAAAATAAACTCCTTGAGAAAGGTATTCACAACTACAGATATAATGTGTTTAGAAACACGTATTTTCTTTGGAACTGAATGAAAACCTTTCCCTACAAAGACATTTGAAAATGTCTTTGAGATCTCAAAGAATTACATTCATTTGAAGATTTTGAAAGAAAGGGGTTTATTTATGAAAACAATAATATTAGCAGCAGGCAGCGGAACTAGATTAAAACCATTTACAGAAACAATATCAAAACCTATGATTCCAGTGGCAAATAAACCTTTGTTAGAATGGATAATACAATCTTTGGAAGTGTTCTCAGAAGAGATACTTTTAGTTATAAGAAAAAATCAGGAAGACATAATAAACCATTTCAAAGACTATCCAAAAATAACTTTTGTTTATCAATCTGAGCCTTTAGGTACTGCCCATGCAGTAGGATGTTGTGAACCTTATTTGAAAGATTATGAAGGATCTATATTAAAGATTGGTGGAGACGATTTGGTTTCCTTAGACGACATAAACAGAATAAGTAAGCTCTCAGGAAATTATGTAGGAGCATTTTCTTCTGACCATCCAGAAAGATTTGGAGTAATAGAAACATATGATGGTTTTGTAGTTAATATAGAAGAAAAACCAGAAAATCCAAAAAGCAATCTAATATCCTGCGGATTGTATTTATTTAACAAAAAAATATTCGAATTCATTAAAAAAGTTAAGCCGTCAGAAAGAGGAGAATATGAATTGAATGATGCAATAGAAATGCTTGCAAAGAATGAGCCTTTCAGAGTATTTGAAGTTAAAAAATGGACAACAATAACACACCCATGGGAATTATTGGAAGCAAACAAACTAGTTTTAGATCAAATAGGAACTCAAATAGGGAAAAATGTTGAGATAAGACCAGGAACGCATATAGAATATCCAGTTGCAATAGGAGACGGTTCTGTAATAGGACCTAACTGCTTTATTCGTAGATACTCGACAATAGGCAAAAACTGCAAAATAGGAAATGCAGTTGAAATAAAAAACTCTATTATAATGGATCATAGCTATGTTTCTCATCTAAGTTATGTAGGAGATTCAATAATAGGGAGTGGTTGCAATATAGGAGCAGGAGCAATCTTCGCTAACCTTCGTCTTGACGACAAAAATATTTCTGTCAATATCAACAACCATAAAATAGATAGTGATAGAAGAAAGCTTGGTGCATTCATAGGAGACAATGTAAAAATAGCTGTAAATGTAACTATAATGCCTGGTAAGAGAATCTGGCCTAACATAAAAATTCCTCCTTGTTGCATGATAACAAGAGATGTAGAATATCAGCCAGATTTGAGAAACTATGAATCTACAAAAGAGAAAATATAATGACTAAATTCTTGGAATATTTTGAAGAAGAATTTAGCTAGAGATAAAATTATTATTTCTAGATTTCCAAAAGAAATCTAGATATTGGTGAAAGAACATGATAGAAGGAATTATATTTGATATGGATGGTGTCATAGTAGACTCAGAGGTTCACTGGAAAGATCCGCAAGCAAGATTTATTCAAACGCTTGTAGGTGAGCTTACCATAGAAGATGAAAGAAGATTTATTGGAATGAGTATTCCTGATATATACAACATACTGTATGATAAATATAAATTGAATTTATCACTAAAGCAATTTATGGAAGAATACGACAAAATAGCTTATATAATATACAATAAAAAAGTGTCAATGGTACCAAAGTGTTTGGAGTTAATAAAAACCTTGAAGAGTAAGAATTTTCAGCTTGGATTAGCATCTTCTTCACCTAAAAATTGGATAGATATTGTTCTAAAACGTTTTGAACTAGCTGTATATTTTGATGTCATAACATCTGGAGACGAAGTGAAAAAAAGCAAGCCTCATCCAGAGATATTTCTAAAAACTGCAGATAAAATGAAAATGAATCCGGAAAAATGTGTTGTAATAGAAGACTCAAGAAATGGTGTAATTGCTGCAATATCTTCAGGAATGAAAGTGATTGGATTAAAAACAAAAGAGTATGACCAAGATCTTAGTTATGCTAATATTGTAATAGATAATCTTGAGAAAATATCTTTAGATAAAATAAAGGGTTTGTAACATGTGCGGTATAGTAGGAGTGGTTGATAAAGAAGGTGAATCATCGAAGAATATTATAGATATGTTAAAAAGGCTTGAATATAGAGGATACGATTCTTTTGGATATGCAAATATAGAAAGTGTTTGTGAGAGATTTGTTGGTCATATAGATAAGTCAAAAATTACTGATGTAAAATCTAGAGCGTCTATTAGCCACACGCGTTGGAGTACTCATGGCGGCGTGACAAAAGAAAACGCGCATCCTCATTCAGATTGCTCTGGAAATTTATTTGTTATTCATAACGGAATAATAGAAAATTATTTAGAGTTAAAAGAATTACTTTTAAAAAAGGGTCATAAATTCATAAGCCAAACAGATACAGAAATAATTGCACATTACTTTGAGGAAAAGGTAAAATCACAGTCTGTAGAAAAGTCTGTAGAAGACTTTTTCAAAGAAGCAACAGGTGAATTTTCAATATTGTTGATAAGGAAAGATGAAGAAAAAATATATGCATTCAAGCGAGGTTCTCCGTTAGTACTGGGTATTACAAACAACCAGAGCATCGTAGCTAGCGACATATATGCATTTAGTAACATAACAGACAAGGCAATATTTTTCAATGAAAATGAATTAGCTGTGATAAGTTCAGACAGCTATGTATTTTACAAAGCAGATCCATCTCTAATAAAAGTAGAAAAAGATATTGTAAAACTTGAATGGGCTCAAAAAGAAGAAAGTATAGAAGATTATGATCATTACATGCTAAAAGAAATAAAAGAACAGCCAGAAACAGTAAAACGTTTGCTTACATCCTTGCAATATGAGCAAAAAAATAACCTAGAAAGCTTAAAGGATTTGATAAAAAATTCGAAAAGGGTCGTGTTTATAGCAGCAGGTTCAAGCTATCATGCTTCTCTTCTAGGAGTATCTTTTCTTAACAACATAGGAATAGAAACACATGCAAGCATAGCATCTGAGTTCAAAACATTCAATCTTCTTGACGAAAATACTCTTGTAATAGCAATAAGCCAGTCAGGAGAAACAATGGACTTGATAGAAGCTCTACGTGGAATAAAACAAAAAGGTGTGAAAATAGCATCCCTTGTTAACGTGCCTTATTCAACAATACAGAGAATGTCAAATGTATCAATAAATATACAAGCTGGCCAAGAACGTTGTGTAGCAGCAACAAAAACATTTACAAATCAAGTAGTTGCTTTAGCATATCTAGCTAAATTATTTGGTTATGAATTCAATGTAAACAACATACCAGAAAAAATACAAACAATATTTGAGCAAGAAGATCATATAAAAAAGCTTGCAAAGAAGCTGAAGTACAAAAAAGATATTTACATAATAGGTAGAAGCTACGTATATCCTATAGCAAGGGAAATAGCTCTAAAACTAAAGGAAATAGCTTACATACATGCAGAAGGAATGATGGGCGGAGAGTTAAAGCATGGAACCCTTGCCCTTATAGAAGAAGGTGTACCTATAGTAAGCCTAATGCCAAAAGAAGACAAAAGCATAATTTCTAACACAAAAGAAGTTGAAGCTCGGGGAGGATATATTATACCTATAACAAACAATCCAGAAATAGATTATCCTGACAAGTTTACAATAAAGACAGACTATGATGTGCATTTTTCCATACTGTCAAATATAGTAGGTCAACTCTTAACATACTACATAGCAAAAGAAAAAAATCTTCCAATAGACATGCCAAGGAATTTGGCAAAATGTGTTAGCGTAAAGTAGATTTTAAACCTTTGTGGTAAATAAAAGAATAGTGATAAGATGAAACCAGTGGTTAGAAGAAGTTATGCAACAACAGGAGACGCAGAAGATTATCAAAATAGCGTAAAGATAGATTTATTCGAATCAGTTACTGGAATGATAGATATGAGATACGGAAGACGTGGTAAGTATTCATCTCATAACCCCCAAAAAATAGCTGAAAACATTAGAAATCTAAGTCAATATGGAGAAATAAAATTAAGAACAAAAATAAAACCTGATACAAAAAAAAGAGTTATAGATCTTCTTGATGAATTAGAAATCTCGTATGAAATTCTGAGTTAATTCTTCTTTCTGATCTTACCTATTTGTTTATAGAAAAGTCTTTCAATATCTTTTACACTATTTGCATCTTCAGGTTTCTTCTCATCTGTACGTAGTCTTAACAATCTAGGAAATCTTAACGCAAATCCACTTGGATATTTAGGGCTTTGTTGTATCTCTTCGTAACCAACTTCTATAACTACCTTTGGTTTTATTTGAATAATATTTCCTTCCTCTTTTATAATAAGTGGTTTTATTGTTTTTGTTAATTCTTCCATCTGCTCCTCTGTTAATCCACTACCTAATCTACCAGTCTCAACATACTCATCTCCTTTTCTAGCAGCAAGAATAAGAGACCCAATCCAATTAGCTCTCTTGCCTTCTCCCCATTCACCACCAACAACAACCAGGTCCAAAGGTTCTAATATTTCCTTCACCTTTAGCCAATAACCTACCCTTCGTCCACTTTGATACCTAGCATCAAAATTCTTTATAATAACTCCTTCTTCTCCAAAAGCCAAGGCTTCTTTATAAAACTTTTCAGCTTCTTTGTAATCTTTCGTTTCTAAATGTCCTGCTAAAAGAAATTTGCCTTTTTTAACATCTATAATGGTTTTTAGTTTGCCCCATCTTTCCCTAAAAGGCTTATCTATCCAACTCTCTCCATTTACAAAGAGCAAATCAAAGAAATTTGCCTGAACAGGTATTTCCTTTGCTATCTTATCAATATCATATTTTCTTTGAATTCTTCTTGACAAAAATTGAAATGGCCTTGGCTTTCCTTTATCATCAATTGCCAAAACCTCTGCCTCTATTATACAACTCTTTGAATCAATATATTCATTTGCCCATTTTGTAATCTCAGGAAACTGATTTGTAATTTCATCGAGTCTTCTGGAAAACAATTTTACTTTATTCCCATCTTTATGCAACTGAATTCTCAGTCCATCATACTTTGTCTGAATAGCAGGATTTTCAAACGCTTCCAAAGCTTCTTTTAGATTTTTTGCCCTATCAGCAAGCATAACCCTAACAGGACTAAATAATTCTACATCTGATTTTAATTCTCCTTTTCTAGCCATCTCAGCTATTTTTCCAAAATCTCCAGAAACATTCCAAGCTTTTTCCACTTCTCCAACTTCTTTATCAAATCCTTTTGCTATAGAGTCCCTAACTATTCCATGTGAAACCCCTATTCGCATATCTCCTATTATTGTCCTTACAATATACCTGGCCTCCATAGGATTTGCATGCGAAAGAAGTTCAACTATAAGAGATATTTTTCTATCTTGAGAACCAGTTCCAGTTATTTCAGTTAACTTATGTACGTTATCAAAGACATGATCTATGGAAAGCTCTTTTTTTAAAAAACTTTGCTGCTTTTTATTCTTTGAAAAATGCTCTGCACTTAATCCAAGATCTCCTGTATCCTTAAATTTTTTTGCAAAATCTTTTTCATTTATTCCATATGCTTTTAGTATAATCTTCTTTAGCAACTCCTTAGCTACACCTAGATCTTGTTCTCCTGTAACAACAGTACCCATAGAAAGCAATGTAGCCTTATATAAATCTTTTCCACATTTCTTGTAAAACTCAGCAAGAATATCCCTCTTTTCAAGCTTTTTACTAGTTGCTTCAAGCTTTTGATATATATCTACAAGATCTATGTACTTCATAACTATCTATTGAATTTTGTCTTAAAATAAGCTTATAAGCATTTTCTCTAATGAACTTTTATGACAATAGAAGTAGCTGAAGGTGAAAGACGTGTAAATGCAGCTGGAAATAGCTATGTTATAAATGTAGAAGGGGGTTTCTATAAAGTTAGACTTAGCTTAGAAGAATATGAAAGAGATTCAATAAAAATGGCTGAAAGAATGTTGGGTTCAGGATTTGTACCAGATATGATAATTCCAATAGGAAGAGGTGGATTTCTTCCATATCTTTTTATAGAAAAGCTTCTTGAAGGTATGGTATATAGACCTGATGTATTTCCAATAGTTACAAACTCTTATACAGGAACAGGTAAAAGAAAAGATGATATAGATATATTTCTAGTAGAAGAGGCTATCGAGACAATAAGAGGTAAACGACCTGACATAAAGCATGGAAATAGAGCTCCTCATGAAAGAATACTTTTGATTGATGATGTAGACGACCAGCTATTAACAGCAAGAGCTGTAACAAATAAACTAACAAGCGCTATTCCAGATGCTGATATAAGAAGAGCTGTTGTTTACAGAAAGCCTTATGCAAAAAGAACAGACGCTAGCGAACCTTTTCCAACAATAAATTTCGAGATAGAATATATTGATGGAGATCCAAAAAAATGTTGGATAGTATTTCCTACAGAAGATGAGCAAAGATATAGAGATTTGAGTATATGGACTGAACAATTCAAAGAGCAATATAAAGATCCGAACAATGTAACTTTAACACCTGAAAGCGCTAGAAGAGCCTTAAAAGATTTAAAAATGTGTTTATAGTGTTACAAATAAAAACTCGTTGTTATAGTTATGAACAAAACTATTTAGACTATAATACTTTTGTTCTAACTATATGTACGAAGCATAGATATTCTAGTTTGTTATGCTTCGTACTATAATAGTTATTTGAACACATAAAGCAACCAAAGAAATATGATTCAGACTACTTCTTTGAATTGCTTTAAATCCTTAAAAAATAGAAGACATTAATCGTGATAAATAATGGCAGTAAAGAAAACGTGGTATGAGATAGTAGCTCCAAAAATGTTCGGAGAAGTTCCTATTGGAGAGACTATGGTATTTGATCCTAAAAACCTTATTGGCAGAAACATAAAGGTAAACCTAACAGACCTTGGAAAAGACTATCAAAAATTTTTTATGAAAATGGTATTCAAAATAGACAATGTTGAAAAGAATAAAGCTTCTACAAAATTCGTAGGTCATGACGTTACATATGAAAGAATATATAGAATGGTTCAGCGAAGAACTCGTAGAGTAGATTGTATAGCAGATTTTACGACATCTGATGGTCAAAAAATCCGTTTAAAGATAATAGTAATTCTAACAAGAAGAGTAGGAACATCTATAAAAGATGTTGTAAGAGCAAAGATAAAAGAAGTTACAGAAAAATATGTAGCTGGAATAGAACTAGAACCATTGATAAAATCAATAATAACAGATCAATTACAAAGAGTTATAAAAGAAGACTGTAAAAAGATCTATCCAATAGGTCAAGTAGAACTGAGAAAATCTGAATTATTGTAAACAGAATTTATTTGACACTTCTTATTCTGAAATTATCTTAATTAAGCAGAGCACTCATATGTCAATTCTGCTATTCTAGATCCTTGTCGTTCAGTTGAAAATTCAAGAACACCATTTCTTACACAATCTAAGTTAAGAGCTGCATCTATAAGATGTCCTATTAACCTATCTTGATATTCTGGGTATATTCTGCCTATATCAGACAATTGATATATTCCTCCATCATAACTAAATTCTATTGAAATAGCAGACTCAAAATTTCTTACTTGCTCTCTTTCTGTTTCATCTTGAGAAGACTTAGAATATTTTCTAGATAATGAAATACCAAAAATCAATTGATATCCAAGAGAAATATCAGGGAAATCCAATCGCCCTTTGTAGTTTTTACATCTTTCAACTTCTATTATAGAAATTCTTAATTTTTGCTTAGCATTTGAACTCATATTATCAAGAATTTTATAGTTGGGAGAAAAGCTAATAAACACATTTTTTTCACTAATCTAAAGAAAGTTCCTCTAAATAAAGTTCTCTCATTTCTTTGAAATCATCTCCTTGAAAAGGGGTTTTATCATTTCTAAGTTTTTTTGCTAACTTTTCAAGTTTGTCAGCAGTAGCACATCTAGGAGATTCTCTTGCTTTCATTCGTCTTCCAAGACCATATTCTAATACATAACCACTTGCAACAATTTTACTTGCATCAACAATAGGATCAACTAATAAAAGTGAATCATAATCAGGCATGTTGTGCGTTAGAGATGATATTGTTGCTAAACAAGCAGATCCAAAAACACGCAATCCAGCTCCTAAAAGATTTATTTTAGATCCAGTATATTTCATATCTTGATCTCTATATATTCTAAAAGCCTCAATTGCTTCTCCAACAGACCATGTAGCAGAACCTATTGCAATAGGCAAAGCAGGAGCATAGACTCCATATCTATTTAACAAATAAGCAGTTCCTCCTCCAGCAATTGCAGCACCAGTGCCTTTTACAGCCCAGCTAAACATGTCACTCTCTGTGAAATTCTTGCAAGCTTTCAAAGCTCTAGAAACATAATTCTTCATCATTCATCACCAAAATCAACAGTATGTCTATAATCTTCTAGAACTTCTGCATTCCACAGCTCCATTCTGTATCTAGGTTCATCTATAGCATTAGGCAATATTCTAGCAACAATTGTAGCTTTCCTAGATATACCAGCATAATTTTTATAATCAGGCGTAACATTTACCCTACTAGCGTTATCTATTGGAACTCGATTAAAAAGATGTACAGCTGTCTGAGCATATGCCCCTAAAGTCGATCTAAGAAAATCAACATCTTGGACAGTATAAAGAGCTAGATATGGATAAAATTTATCTTCTTCAGGATTTTTCTTTTCCCTTCTCATCATATAGATAACTCCATCAGAAAATACCGATCTAATTGCTGTAGGTATATATAGTCTATTTTTATCATCCAAACTAACAGAATACTCTCCTTCAACTCGACTAGAAGAACGCTTCAGAGAAATCACCTAACCTCTCTTTTGTGAATATCTTTGCTTAGGTCTTTTTCTTTTGTTTCTTTTATAACAATAGTTCTATCATGTCTGTGTTTGCATGATTCGCATAAACAATGATCATGATGACTAACACGTTCTTCTCTTATTGTATTTGCTCCTGAGCATATCCAACAATATCCTCCGATTAAAAATAATGCAAATGATATAAAAATAGCAAGCCAATAACTCCAAAAAGTAGTTCCTTCGACTAATTCAATATTACCAGCAATCATAGCTGCCAAGAACATAAACATAGCTCCCAATATCCACAATCCATGCACATACCAACTCATTTCATTTGCCATTTTTATTCACCATCAGTTTTTTGATCTTCTTGTATAGGACCAAGCACACCACAATGTGATTTTGCTTGTTCTTTCACAACTTTTATTTCATCTGAAAGACCTGAATAAACATGTTCTGGATTAATTGCTCGTGAAATAGCCCTCAATCCTTCTTCCATAGTTCTCATTGATTCTGAAATATATCTATGCATTAACTGAGCTGTTTCTCTAGTAGAACAAGGTAGATGTTCTAATCCGAGAAAACCATTGCTTATAAAAAAACTATTTCTTCCTTCAACATAACCCCAAGTTGAATTGCTCTCATCACTGTATTCGCTTTTCATATAACCACTCTAAAGTAACTATTAACCGAAAGCTTTATAAAGCTTTCAGAGAGGTTAGTTTAAGTATTTTTAGTGTAGAAGATAAGAATGGATTTAATAGATCAAGCTAGAGCTGCTTTCTTTAATGAGCATCCTGGAAAAGAAATTACCTTTTGTAGTCCTGTGTATCCTGGCCAAGTTTTGATACAATATTTTGAAGCGTCTGAAAGAAAACATTTAGACTCTTATCGAGGTCTTAAAAATTGGTTTTATCCAAAACAGAATTAAATTACTTTTTCTTAGGCTTTCCTTTATATTCCTTGCCTTCTATAAGAGGTGCTAAATCTCTGACAAATCTCCTAACATATTCCCTAGTTACCTCTAGATCTCTTTGTGGTATCTCATCAGCTTTCTTATCATCAAGCATCTTTCTCATTGTAACTACTTTTCTAAAAGTTTCTCCATGATAATTGTCAACATGCCCTAAATCTATCAAAGAATCTTTAATAGCTCTTGGAAGATCTTTTGGATCTGGTGGAAGCTTATCCATCTTTCTCAAAGCTTCTACAGCTGCCTTAATCATAACTTCATAATTTTTTTCAATCATTGTGTATTTTCTTTTCTTTTGCAATGTAGCTAATAACTGCTCCATTCTCTCAACAAATCTTTTTGCCTTATTTATAAAATCATCAAGCTTTGTACCACTCAGATCCTTAATATCCTTGTGTTCAACTCCTTTTCTAAATTCAACAACCTCTCTTAAATCATTCAAATATACTTCTTCCAAAAGCTGTGTATCTACCAACTGCTCCTTCACAACATCTGCACAATGTTTTGGTGCTGGTGGTGGTTCTCCTAAATACATTAAAACAGCTTGTGAAGAATTAAGCATAGAATAATACAAATCTTCAGCAACCATGTATAGCTTAGCAGTTTCCACTCTAGTTATTTTTTGTGGAGAAGCTTCCATAAACTTCTCAACAGCTTCTAAAGTAGTAGGTATTTTTCCTAATTCTAAAAGCTTCCTTATAGGTACAAAAAAACCAGTATCATACATAGCCCATCCATCTCTTACAATAGTGTAAAGCAACGGATGTCCTATTCTAGCCATGTCCCAAAATTCACTTAAAGTCCAAGCTGGTTGGACAACAATATCATCATGTATTTTCTTTCCAATCTGTCTAAGCATTTCATCATATTGATCTTTCTGATCTGGCGTAAATCTAGCCATAACATCATCTATAATAACTAACATATCAATGTCAGATTTCTCAGAAAAATCTCCTCTAACAAGAGATCCAAATAACACAACAGCTTTCACAAGCTTAGAATCTCTCTTCAAAACTTCATCCTTGAATTGCTCAGCAGCTTTTAACTTAGCCTTTCTCATTTGCTCTCTTTTATCGTCTTTGGGAGCACCTTGAGCAGGCTGACCTACAGAAGTTGGTTGTCCAATTGGCTGCTCTTGTTTAGCAACTTTTTTAACAACCTTTGTAATTTTTGGTTTAATTTTAACTTTCTTTGCCATGTTAAATTCAACTCATTAAATTTTACAATTAACTTTATAACAACTTATTGAATTTAGTATACTTAAACCTTTATTGACCTTTAAGTCAAACTAATAAAAGTAGTATTATGAAAGTAGTTTTATACATGGCACAGACTATAAACGGAATTATTGCTAGAGATAACTATGATGAAGACTTCTTGTCCCATGAAAATTGGAAGGTTTCAGTTGATTTATGCAGTAAATATGGATGTCTTATAATTGGAAGAAAGACATATGAAGAAGTTAAAAAATGGAAAGACTGCAGCTTTGATGAAATGAATGCTATTAAAATAGTAGTGTCTAAGAACTCTAACTTGGTGCTGAACAAGGGTTATGTTCTTGCAACATCTCCAAAAGATGCTCTGAAAAAAGCTGAAAAGTTAGGATTTAAGAAAATTGTTTTGACAGGAGGTGGGACAATAAATTCTGCGTTTATGAAATTCGGGTTAGTAGATGAAGTAATAATTAATATAGAGCCTTTTGTGCTTGGTAGAGGAGTGAGAATTTTTGCTGAAGAAATATTTGAAAATAAACTCAGACTTATAAAAATAAAGAAATTGAAATCTGGGATAGTTCAATTGAAATATAAAGTGATAAAATAATTACCTAAATTTAGCCTTCTTCCATTCTTCTGCCTTACCTTTTTCAACAGCAGCCCTTCCTAAAAATGTATGTTCTTCTTCAGGAATAATCATAAGTCCTTTCAAAGGATCCCATGCATGTTCTCGTATAGCACTCAACTGCAGTTTATACTTTGCATCATTCATCTCAGATATTCCATAAAAACTTTCAGGAAGTTCTTCAGGAGGAATTCCTTTTTCTAGATGATCTCTTATCAATCTTATAACTTGTATGCTTTGCTCAACTACTTTTGCAGGAGTATCTCCTCCTCCTCTTTCATATATCAATATGCCATCCTTGAATCCTTTTTCTCTCAAAAGATACATCCATTCATATATAGCATATTGAGCTAAGCTGCCTAGCGGTATTGGTATATGTGCAGTACCTCCATAACCAATTGGTTTCCCTAAATGTATTAGTTGTACAAGACTTCCAAAATCTTCATCAACTTCATTTTTAAAAACCTTATATGGATCTAATCCTTGAGAAAGCATATGCTCTATATCTATACACAATCCTACATACTTAGATCCTATATCTTTTACAAAATGTTGTGAATCTTTTGGGTGAAACAATCTATACCTGCCTTCTTCAGCTTGTCCAGGAGATCCAACATGTGGTACTTCAAACGTCAAAACTAATTTATTTTTATTGACAAACTCTAGTATGCTCATTCCTCCTAGAAATTCTTTATTATAAGGATGATCTTTAACCGTAAGATGGCCTTTGATATAGTAAGATGCAACAGCTGCATTAAATTCAGCATGCTTTGTGTCATAAGCATCTCTAGGATGTATATCTCCCACAATCTTAAACCATAAAGGATCTTTTTTTCTCCACATATGATAAGCAACTATCATATAAGCTCCTATCTCTCCCCATTCAACTAAATATTTTGATAGTGATGAATCCTTCCACATATCATATTTTTCTTCCTTAGAAACCTTTTCCTTGCTTTCATCTACTTTTTTATTCTCTTCTAGTCTTTTTTGATCCTCGTATTTATCTATATTTGATTTTACAAGCTCATCTAACTCATTTACAGCAACTCCTTTTCTAATAAGTTCTTGTCTTATCAATTCTTTTAAGTTCCTATATTCTGGACTGTTTTTCCATTGCTTAATAGCATGCTCAACCGTTTGCTTTCTGTTCTTCTCAACACCTTCTGCTTTCTTTTTAAGATAATTCTGAATAACCTCATGATCTGCAAATTGATTTGGAAGCCAGTCAAGAATAAAATTTTTTGTTTCAGCAAAACTATCTCCAAGAATATAAAACGGCCTTCCATCAGGTCCAACAACCTGATATTGGTGCCCAAAAGGTCTTAATTGAGCCTCTTGCATTATAAGTTGTGGTGTAAGAGATAAGTGAAAATTAATAAACTCAAATTTCAATTCAGATGCTCTTTTCACAGTAACAACAGCGTGTTTATGAGAAGCATCCCAAACTTTTCTATCACCCTTTTCAAGAGCGTCATTTTCTCCAATAAGTGCATGCAATCCTACTTTCAATCCCAATTCTTTTCTAACCCTATCAACTTGATACTCCATATAAGGCTCTATAAACTCCTGTATAGTTTCCAAATCAATTTGCAAATAATCAACCCCAAAGGTTGCTCCATATCCTATCTTAGAAGCAAGTCCTACCAATTCAGGTGATTTATTAATATGCCACCATCCTGTCGAAAATCCTGCATAGTATGTCATAATTAACACTTCTTTAGTCTATCTTTAATTTTCTTTTGGATACATGATAAATTTTAGTTTACCTGTATAGGTGAACTAAGTTCACCTTATAGCATTTTCTTTTTAAAAAGAAAAAAGGTAGTTACACTTTTCCATATCCTGAGAGATGTTTTATTCTCGCAAGAATAGGAGCCCATATATACCTACCCATTGGAATAAGATATGTTCTTGTTATTCTATCTTTGAAAGTAGGTTCATACGGTCCTGATCGTAAAAACCTCATTTTAAAAGGTAGTTCAAAATCTTTCCCTGGTTTAAATATAGTCTTTTTTCCTTCAAGAAAATCAGATTCTACTCCTAAAAGATCATTTATATATTTTTCAAATTGATATTGTTTTGCTTTTAGTTCAAGCAATTTAACAAGCAAAGCATTCTGACTCATCAAAATATGATTTAAGTTAAATATTCCATCTTCAAGTTCAAATCCATCAGGAAACCTTATATTACCTTTGGAAAATTTTACTATCATAAAAGTATAGTAATTTCTAAAGCTAACCATCCAATCAGCCATTATACTTCCTGGTGCAGGATCATCTGGTTTACCTCCATCTTTCTTGCCATAAACCATATTGTCAACCCATTTATCAGTTATCCATGGATATGATGCAACCAATCCATGTTTTTCATGCCAGATGAGATTTTCCTGCGTCCACTTGTCATATGGATCTATTTTTTTATATGCCACAGCTTCTCCAGGCGAAACATAAAATTCCTGAGGCTGAAAATCTTTCCAAATCCATATAGTAATGTTAACACTTGATGTTGCATGTCCTCCTGCAGCAAAAAAGCTTGTAGATCTATTCATTCTACTTCCAGAATCAGACATAGAATCTTTTATAAGTTGGTGTTTTGCAACATATGGCTTTACCCAATCTTTATATTCTTCTATGCTTTTTTTCCTGCTATTTATTAGACCCTTAATCCTACCATATCTATTTTTGACTTCTGGTAAGAACATTGTTTTCCATTCTTGATACAACTTATTTTTTGTAACAAGAACGACAGCTTCTGCCTTTGAAATCCCTAAGGCAGCCCTTGCACTCTCAATATCAATATGTTCATCCTTTATTCTCATAAAATCTGTTATTATAGTAGGCCATCTTTGAACAATATTTCTTAGAGATACATCTCCAGTATGAGCATCTACCTGGTCTATGAAAAATGCCTTTAGTGAATGTGCATCTCTTCTTTTAGCCAGTTTATCCTCATCATCACTAAGGTCCAGATCATTTGCATCATCTTCATCAGTCTTTCCTCCAGAATTTTCTTTCTTTGTCCTATAACCATAATATCTAAGAAATTCCTTGTATTTTCTCTCATCATGAGAAAGTAATTCATAGTCACTTACAGCTTGTGCAGCACTTGCTATACCAGCCTTTACCTTTGCTTCCAAATCTTCTTTTTGCTTCATAGTAAGTTGATAATAAGCAGAATGCATAGGAGAAACATCTATAGATTCATCAGCTTTTTCTGTCTTCCATCCCTGACGTCTTAACCAAAACATAAGCGGATAATAAACAGATGACGTATATCCAGGAGGACCTGTTATATCAATTTCTGTATACTGATTTCCAGCAGCTTGTAAAACAAATTTTCCTATATGTTTTTTATAAAAAGGGAATATAGCATTACTCGCATAATTATCTCCCTTAGAAGGATCTGATACACTAATTCCTTCTCTGTCTAAATTTTTGAATATAAACTCTTTTTTCTCGTCTTTTCCCATTTTAAAATCATCTCATGATTTTGAAATAAAAAGAAGCTTAGCTTCTTTTCCCATTTTAAATTCCTCTTATATATTTGAATTTGAAATGTCAGAAAGTCAACGCTTTCTGCACCATATACAAAACCTATTATATTTTCATGTTTTGGATAATTGAAAACATAAAATGTTTTCAAGTTTTAAATTCGCCTCTAACAACTACTCAAATCTTATACCTAGCTTAAGCTAATTACAGCTAATTTCTATATACTATAGTATATTATCTCTATTCGTCCCATATATATTTTTTTGTTCTATAATACTAACATGAATAATGAAGAAATAATACAAAAAACAGCATATCATGTAAAACAGATTCTAGAAAAAGAGTCTACAGGTCATGATTGGTGGCATATTGAAAGAGTATGGAAAACATCTATCTATATTACAAAAAAGGAAAACGCTGATTTGTTTGTAGTAGAACTTGCAGCGCTTTTACACGAGTTAGGAGATAGAAAAATAACAGGCCTTGTAGAAACAACATCAAAACCAGCAAGAATATTTCTAACAGGATTACTTATAGAAGAACATATAATTGATCAGGTTTGTAAAATAATAGATGACATGTCTTTTAGCAAAAATGTAGAAACAAAGCAAAAACTATCTTTAGAAGGCATGATAGTTCAAGATGCAGATAGATTAGATGCCTTAGGAGCTATTGGAATAGCTCGTTGTTTTTCATATGGAGGCAAAAAAGAGACACCTTTACATGATCCTGAAATAAATCCTGTAAAACATACCAAAGAATCTTACAAAAAAGCTACTACATCTATAAACCATTTTTATGAAAAACTCTTGTTATTGAAAGATCTTATGAATACTACTTCTGGGAAAAAAATAGCAGAAAATAGACATAAATTTATAGAAAAATATTTAGACGAGTTCTATAAAGAATGGGAAGGAAAAGATTTAAGCGAAGTCTTGGAATAACAAAGTTATCCGAGATTCAGAAGAAGTAAAGCTTCTTCGAGAACATGAGAACAAGTTCATTAGAACGTGAGCTAGCTGAACGCAAAAGAGTGTTTTACAAAAATAGCATAACTACCCCTAATATAACGCATATTATACCTACAATAACTCCTGTGCTTGACATCCAACTTTCTTGATATTCGCTTGCTCCTGGAAAGAAGAACATCATAAATATTCCAAAAATAACAAAGAGTAGTCCAACTGCTTTTAATGCAAGAATTATAGAAGCGACTATTGCAGCTGCGATAAGAACTATTATGGCAACTACAATCAAGCCAATTAAAAGATCTGTTTTTATACCCATTATTTCTTACCCATGAATTTGAAATAAAAAGAAACTATGTTTCTTTTCCCATCTGCTTACTTACCTATGCGTCATATATATTATTTTTTAGCTCTACAAAATTTATATATAATAGATAGATGCAAATAGTAAAAGACTTATAATATATTTAGGTGTTAGAGATGGTATGGGCAAGGACAAAGCTTTTGATATGGGATTATGTATTCGAGCCAGTTAAGGAAATAGGTATAGCCTATGAAGGAAAACATCCAGAAAAATTATATAAAAAATTGCATGAATTGATACGACTTGTATTCAACGTACCAGAAGGGTATATACAAGAAAAAGATTATAGATGGGAGAAGAAAAAAGATACTGATCAATTTGAAATAGGATGGGAAGTAACAAAGATATTTGATACTTACACGTATGTTGTTATTGAGCTAGACTTCTCAGGATTTGTTGTAGCAGAAGGTGATGGAAAGGCAAAAATACGTCTAAGACCAAGAATCATAACAGAATATCCTCAAGATACAATATGGCAGCAAAGCATGATATATGAAATGCTTAGAAGGTTCTGGCATAAATCATACTACCATAAAAAAAGAATGGAATATCTTTACATATCAAAAGAGCTTGTTATAGAGTTTGAAAGAAAGATAAAGGAATATATGGAAGAACTTAGAAATACAAGGTAGTGTGATATTATGGGAAAATACTCAATAGAAGATATCGTCTTGGCACCTAGAGAAGAATTAACAATAGAATATACAGGTTATGATCCTTTTCTTATATGCACAATTGCAAGAAATTTAATACGAGACATACTGAAAGTCTCTGGATCAAGTATACGAGAAGATGATATAAGATGGGACAAAGTAGATCCAAACAGCAGATGGTTCTATGGTGTTTGGAGAGGAATTAGAGAAGAAGATAAATGGACAAGCATGTGGATAAGAATAGCTGCAGAAGGTAGCTTTAATGTAAAGGACCGTGTAGGAAGTGTAAAAATTCAATTAAGAGCTCATATGTATACAGAATTCGAATTCAATAACCCTATATCTGAATCATTCTGGAAAGTATTTAATTATCTATTTTACTGGAAGCATAGACGTCAGTATTTGGAACATCAGAAAGATATTGCAAACATATTCAAAGAACAGATTCTAAAAGCATACGGTATATATCAAGAACAAAAGTAATTATCTTCTATAAATATTATCATGATGGTCATAATCTTCAAATGAAACGATTTTTTCTCTATGATCAACTAAAAAAACCAGAACAAAATGTCCAATATGAACTCTTTTCAGCCATTTCATATTGTGATGAAGATCTTTGTATCTATGTTCTGGATTATTTAAAATCCAGTCCATTTTCCTTCTGACAATCTCAAAATGTTTTGAATCTTTCTTCTTAATCTTTGATAATTTTTCAATTAGTTCATCACTATATTTGTCAGAGTACACTAAGCCACCATCTTATCAAACTCTGTTCTGGAAAAATGTTTTCCTTTGGAAATTTTAATTATTTTTTCTTTGTATTCTGGTCTCAGCTCAGGTTCTAGAACACTCTCTTCATATTCGTGAACAACAAAATCTATTGCATTTGATTTATCTTTTAATCCATATTTTGCTTTTACAATATTCAAGACTCTATTTGTCTTATCTTTTATATTAACCATTGCTTGTACCATATATACCACATATATATTTATATATTCAATATATATAAAGTTGTTTATTGGATAAATTCTCTAGATAACTACAGTAAATAAGAAAAAGTGCTAATTATTTATACAGAATAAAACAAAGTTATATTGATAGTTATGAATGTATTTGGAAAACTAAAAGACAAAATGATTGGAAGAAAGCATGAAGTACAAGAAGCTGATTTTGAATCGGTAAAGTCGGCTATTTTAGGAGATGCTATGCCTCCTGTCAACCAATCAATACAACCTTCATGGAAACAAAAATATAACCAAAATGAAGTTATACCAAGAGAATTGCAAGAACCGTCTCTTGACATGCCACAAGAACAAGATATAAGACAACCATATAGTCAGTCATTTGGAAATACAAGGCCACAAGAACAACAAGACGACAGACACAAATGGGATCGTAGAGATATGTACGAACTATTTGACAGGATATCTGTCATAGAAGCCCAATTGACAGCTATACGCTCACAAACAGAAACAATTAACGAGCGTCTAAAAATGCTTGATATAAAATTAACAAGAAGATACTAAGAAATATATGCTTGTTCTATATGGCTATCATCATTTAATTTAACTAGGTTCCATGAACCATCATAAAGAACTTCTGTTATCGCAGTATGTCTTATAGATGTTTTATTTATTCTATGCAAAGATTCTCGGTCATCTTTAAAGGCATTTCTAAGAAAATATTTTATAGCTCTTCCATGACTAAATAAAACTATTTTTTTAGCTCTAGAATTTAAAACCAAATCACTAACCCAATTATACATTACTTCAGTAGGATGTTCTTCACCTTCTTTTCCTTGAGATTCTGCTTCTCTTATAGACAATTCTCTCAAAGATTTTGCTACAACTATTTTTTCTGGATTATAGTGTATTTTAGATAAAGATATAGAACCTGTTTGTGTAGCTCTTACCATATCTGAAGTATATGCTTCATCAAAATTAATACCATCTCTATCAAATCTAGACCCTAATACACCTGCTTGGTATTTTCCAACATTAGATAATTTTGGATTATCTCCTGCTACTGATTCTGTATGCCCGTGTCGTATCAAATAAAGATTTGTCATGAAATTAATTATATACAATCACTTTTATAACGTAGCTAGTTCTTGAGCAATCTTTCCTAAATATTCAGAATTCTCAACTTGTTTAATCCACTTTTCAGGTATTCCTTGAATTCCATTATAAGCTCCGCTAATAGCTCCTGCAATGCATGCAAATGAATCACTATCACCAGTTGTATTTGCAGATGTCAAAATAGTTTGTTTATAATCATTTGGACTTCTCAAAAAAGAATAAAAAGCTCCAGCAACAGCTTCATCTCCAACCCAACCTTCTCCAATAATATCAAATGCCTGATCAGGTTCTGTATATCTTAAATCAAATGCTGTCATTAATCTATTTGCAAATCTCGTATCAATACCAACAGTTCTATCATAAACTTTTTCAGCCATTTTCATAGGATCTTCTTGCTTATACGCATAAGCTGTAAGCAATGCTGCGCCTACAGCTGCAGCAACAGCAGTTGGATGACTATGAGTCATAATGCTGCTATTTTTTGCGACTTCAATTAATTTTTTCTCATCATCATGATAAACTAATCCAACAGGTGCAACTCTCATAGCACTTCCACAACCAGGTGTCTCAGGAATACCGCTTTCTTTCCAAGATTGACCGTACTCTAAATTTCTACACCCACCCATGCAAGTATTTCCAGGAGCTCTGTTATTAGAAGGACTTTTTGCCCAATCTACAAACTGTCTTCCCATATAACTCATCAAAGTATCCATTCCATATTCTGTGCTTACATCAACAGACCTATCAATCAAAGCTCTTGCAACAGCCAAAGTCATTTGAGTATCATCAGAATAAGTTCCTGCATTGAACATTCCTCTTGAATGAAGTACAAAATCCTGAACACCATTTGGTCCATATATTCTTCTAATAGTTTCTCTTGGACTAAATTCTACAGGAAATCCTAGAGCATCTCCTATAGCAAGTCCATACACACAACCTTTTGCTTTATCTAAATTTAACATACTATCAATTTTACTAGCACTTGCTAGTATTAATAGTTATCTACAGGTAGTGAATATAATAAGTTTTAAATACTGCGCTAGATAATAATACTTATGAAATATAGTTTTGATTTGATAGATATAACTAGAAAAGGACTTGTAGAAATTCCTCCATATACACCAGAAGAAGAAAAACCAATTTATACAGGAATGGCTATTGGTTCTGCTATCAAGAAACAAGTAGAAAAAGACGTTTCTGGTATAGAATATACTTTTATGTCTGGAGAAAACGAAAATCATGGAACTTATTTTACCAAAGATCGTTCAATAATAATAGAAACAAAACATGCACCTAGAGGAATTTATTTTGAATTAGATCTTACAAAGACTCCAGAATCGCACCTAGTATATAGAAATTTATGTAATTTAGCTGAAAACTATGGCGGTGTAGAAATCTGAGTTCTAGCCATTTCTCGATCCATAACATTCAAAATAACATACATCAAATCTTGTGTATTTTTTGCTTTCACATCAACTTCAAAAGTTTTTGGGTTTATTATCGGTCCTGATTCTAATCCAAGATAAGCATCTGAAAAGATTTCTACCATGTCCCAACCATTTGATGAGTGAGGAAGTTCCTCAAATCCATATATTACAACACTTCTTACTTTTGCATCTGGATGAAAATGTTTGACAACAGCTTGAAGATGATATGGTATATTTCCGCTGCCAGTATCAATAAATATTATTTCTTGTTTAGGTGTATTTGTTACCACTCCATCTTTTACAAGATTTTTATAAGTAGCAGATGTTGCCTTATAAAATGCTGATTTTGTATCACTCATTTCATTCTCAAATAATTTTTGGTATTTTTCTGTTATCAATGTGTATTTTTCGTCTGGTGTAAGTCCTGCTATGTAATTATCAACTTGTTGGATTTCATCTACAGTCAACTGAACAACAGTTGGATCTTTATTAAACATAGATTTAGCTACATCTGTTCTAACATGTGTAATGGCATCATCCCTAAATTTAACAGACTCGTAATTGAAATTATACATATCATGAGAAGCATCATAATAAATACTACTTGCCGAAGAACCAGAATCACCTTCCCCTTTTTTACCACTTAGAGTGCTCCTACTTGAAAGAACATCATGAACTTTACCAACATCTTTCCCTGCTCTCATAGTCCTTATATAATCTATTTCATAAGGTAATGTCCCGTCTCTTGCTAAATAAACTCGTTTAGAATTAGTAAGCCCACTTTTTCTTTGAAAATCATACGCAAAATCTACAAGAGTAGATGATTTCATATATACATCATCAAATATTGCATTTATCCCACCTTTGTTCACACTGGCCTTATTAACATACTCTGATAAACCCAAAAGAAACTCTCTTTCTTCTAGGGTAAATCCTCTTCCACCACGCACACGCTCATTTCTCAATATATCATTCACCGAATGAACAAAATTTTGCATATCAGAATAATCTGTTCTCAAAATAGACTTTACCAATGCATTGTCTTTTCCAAAAAGTTTTATTGACTTTGGTTTATTTGGAAAAAGTCCTAAAATAACATCCCCACCAAAATCTTCGTATAAAGCTATCTCTCTTTGATATACTTCTATCTGGTCTTGCCAAGCAACTTGGTCAGTTGCACTTTTTCCAACAAGCTCTTCTCTAAGCTGGCGTATTTCTAGATATCTTTTATTTATCTCATCTTTCCACAAATAAACAGCTTCGTCCAATCCATCTGTAGAATATTTTTCCATGAGCATATCAAAGATATTTTTTACTTCAGGATTCCAATTCTCATATTTTAATCCAAGACGTTTTTCAAGAGTTTTCCCTATATTTTCAGCAACTACTCGTTTCTCTTCAGATAAATGTAATACAGCTTGCTCCAAAGCAGTTAAAGGTCTTTCAGCAACTGGTTCAGGAATAGATTTTGCTCCTCTATCTTTCAATTTTTCTATCTGCTGTTTTATTGGCTCTCCAGCTGTCTTTGGTTTGCCTTGAACTTCCCAAACATTTATTTTTGTAGAAGTTGTTTTGACTGGAGAGTATTCAACTGCTTTGTATCCAGCCGCAGTCATAAGCGCACTTATAGCTACATTGCAAACTCCTTGAGATTTTCCACTAGTATCCAATTCTTGCCATTGTTCTTCTAAGTTTATAGCTGCTTCACCAGTTGAATAAGCTCCTGTTGCCAAAAATATTCCGCCAACAAGAACAGCAGGAGCAGTGCCAGCTTCTAATGGAACCGCCAAAACCCCTGCAACAACAAATCCAACTCCTTCTGGAGACAAAGATCCTACAATCAAGCCACTAGTACATCTAGTAACTCCTCTAAAAATAGTATCAGTCTGAATGCTCAGTTTTTTGATTTTTTGATTAAACATTGTCAACTTCCGGAGATTTGTATAGGGAGTTTTCTTGCCATTAGAATCATAAGAATTTTTAAAATATTCTTGATAATTAGAAAATCCTTCCTTGAATCTATCTTCTAAAGTCTTAACCTCATTAAGAAGTTTTGAATATCTCTCCAAATTAGTTTTTGTAGCTTTTATATCCCTATTAGATTCTCTAAGAATTTTTGTAAATGTATCTCCTCTTATACCAAGAGTAAGTCTCATGTACGCTTCTACTTTATTTTTATCTGTTCCTTTATTATCAACACAAGACATTCCTGTTTTTTTAATAGCATAAAAAGTTGTCTCTGAAGGTATATAAACAGTTGATATTATTATATTATTTTTATCAGCAGTTTTTTTGAAAATTTCAGAAAAAGGATTCTCGACACCTAATTCTTTTGAACATGAGTAAACTGATTCTAAAGAATCTCTTTCATTCTTATTAACATTCATTAAATAAAATCCTTGCTGAGTTTTGAAATCTTGGTTGTCTTTGTCATTTTTGATTATATCCATCAGTCTTGCATAAATATCAATAGCTCTTTCAATTTTTCCTTCTTGTTCGCTGTAAAGAGCTTGTTGTATAAAGAATTTTTCTATATTTGGATATTCTTTTCCCCATATATTAAGAAAATGAAGTGTAGGATTTGTTAGAGTGTATTTAGATCCTGCTATATGGCTATACAAAACATCTTGATCAAATTTGCTAAAGATATATAATGCATAAGTTGTACTAGATGTGCATTTTTTCCCCTGGCTAGGACAAAATCTGTCTGGGTTTTTATAAAAATCCTGTATACAAACCATTGTAGCCCTGACGCTTTTATCAGTTATTTGCTGAGATTTTTCTATAAATTTAGCAACCTCTCCAACAGATTTTCCAAGTCTATTGCAGTGATATGCAGCTCTTATGCTAAGCATCTCCATCTGATACTGTTCCCAAGTTTCTTTTCCAAAAGGTTCAAAATTTCCTGAAAAAAGGCCAATATCTTTGTTTGCAAACAAGTCAAATTTATCAGCAGGAAAATTAAGTTTTGCTGATAAAAAATCTGATTCAAAATTTAGCTTGTCAGCCTCCCAATCCAAAAGTTCTTTATTTGCAGCAAAGCTGATAGAGCTAACGCTAAAGAAAACTATCAACAAAATTAAAATAATTTTATATTTCATATTTTTAACCTTAAAGTAAAATGTCTATAAAATTTATTTTATAGTGTATTTCATTAAGCCACCTTTGTAAATGTAATTTGAGGATCGTAATTATCATTTTGACTACCTGATATTACTGGTCCATTGAATTTTAACAGACCTATTTTAGAACCATATGTTTCAGGTCTGCAATTAATATTATTATCAGAATACTCATCTATATCTAACACCACACTAACATCAACTGATGTAGTTCCAAAAAACTCTTCATAATTTGTTTTTCCACTAGTTTGTGTCAAATAAAGACTCGATGAATATGCACTGATAATCTGATTTTTTATATCTTCTTTTTCATTCTCATAATCATCACAAGAAGCAATATAACTTGTATCAACTTCAATACCAACAAAACAATCAATTGTAGAAGAGTCTAACTGACTTTTTTCTATTAAGATGTAGCCATTTGCAGGAACTTCTTTTCCACAAATTATATTAGGCATAGGAAGATTATTTACAACAATCCATCTTCCATTCTCATCTTCTGCAGCTTCTGTTGTTATATCATTAGAATCAGCGCTAGATATAGATGAAATAGTTTTCAAAGATCTATCCTTAACATCCAATGTCAACCTAGCATATCCACTATCCAGCTTAACAAACCCTGTCAATGTCTTTGGATTTATATGACTGTCTTTTGCTTTTATTTTCTTGCTTATATCCACTTTAACTCTATAATATCTTTCGCCATCTTCTGTTACTTCACTTTGTTCAGTTACATATTGTGCCAACTGACCAACAACACTTCCGTGAGCCTTCTGATGATCTAAAGGTAGATATAAAACTGCTCCTGGTATTAGCTGTGTAGCAACTCCATCTGCACTAGGAGGTTCATAGCTTTCTGCAGAATAAAAATCATAGTAATTTATAAAATATGAATAGTCTTGGTCGCTGTATTCATATTCACTATAGTCGTTTTCAGGAATCTGATTTGTCCAAATTTTAATATTAGATAATCCTAGAAGATAACTCCTGTTATATAATATATAGGTTTTGGGGATAATACTGGCTTTTTGATCATTTGGAGCATTAAATTGTTCGGTCATATCCTTAACTACAAACCGCTTAAAACGTATATCATGACCAACCAACTCATCATATTCATTGCGGAATTTTTGATAGACCTTAGAACCATAATATTCTTTTGGATAATTTTTTAAATTTAAGTTATATTTTATCCCTTTATCTTCTTTTGACTTGAATGCAAGAAAATCTATTTTTTCACCATCGTTTCTATCTCCAAAAAGCACATAAGGCTGAGATATTATAAGATCGTCTGAGCTTCTTATTGGATAATCTTTTATATCTATACTTGCAATTTTTTGCTTATACCATTTTTCAAGACTATAATAATATTCTACAACTCCTTGAGATGTCTCAAATAAAAATGCTGGACTTCCATCAGGTGTAAAATAAATATACCCTCCTACATCTATTTGATCAGAAGGATTTCTTGTAACTCTATAAATATAATTTCGTAAATTTATTATTGCAACTCTATACAATGGTGTATACGAATCTACAAACATAGGTTTTATCTCTATCTGTAGATATTTTGCAACTTTTGCTTTATTCAAGCCATAAATTGTATTATATCTTCCGCCTTTCTTTACAACTGTAATTATTTGCTTGCTGTCTCTAAAACTCTTAAATTCATCTCCACCTGAATTTTCTTGTACACTAACACCTCCGTCTGTCAGGAATTTCATAAAATCTTTGCACTTTATAGTGCAGTCAGTTGGATAAAAGAAATAAACTATTTTTATACCACTATCTCTAGTTGAATCAAATTTAGAAGCAGGTATAAATTGATAATAAAGATCTTCAGTAAGAAGACTACCTGGAATTATTGTACGCTTATCTTTTATTATTGTATGCAAATTTCCAGCAGAATCAAATTTCATAAAAGGATGACTTTGTTGCCTTAAAAGCATAGCAACTTTATTTTTTTGTTCCTCTGTTCCTATGTCATAAATTTTCTTAAACGTAATGCCATCGCTTTGATATAAACTTCCACTATAGTATCCCACTATAATTGGGTCTCCGTTTTTATAATTTCCTCCGTATAGATATTTCTGCATCTGAATTATGGATTTTTCAAAAACAAATCCTTTTAGCCCGTATTTTGTCTTACTTATACCACTATCGTCAGAATAATAAAAATCGTCACCTTCAACAAAAAAACTTTTTCCTTCGTTAGCTCCTACAAATCTTATATTGTTATCAATATAGTCGTGAGATTCTCCAGAAATCTGAATATCTTTAGAATTAGTTCCGTCAATATGTATAATATGAAGCTGATAAGAATTTTCAATGTCTTCATAAATTTTTTTGCCGCTAAGTTGTTTTGGAAGATATAAATCAGAAACAATGTTAGTTAAATGTTCAAATGAATTAAAAATTCCTGACATAGCCCATGTTTTTCCACCCATGTAACTTCGTCTGTCCCTGTATAATAAAGAATAATAAACATCAATACCCCCATTAGCATTAAGCTCCATTCCATGATAGTCTACTTCACTCAAATCATCTTCATAAAAATACTTATATATATTAGGATTACAATCCTGAGCTTTCCATGATTCCAATGTTCTTTTAGTATTCTCTTGCGCAGCAAGATCGTCTTGAGTAGCAGTATGTTTTGACAGATAATCACTCCAAGCGGCAACACCTCTTTCTAATTCAGTTACTCTTACAACCTTAGCATCCTCACATCCCTTTACACTTTCCGGTAGATCTTTGTATGCCACTTCATTAAATCTAGGACCTTTTTCATCACGAGGATTATTGCTTTTTGTGACAAACTGCCATGTCTTGCCGTCATCTATAGAAATAGCAACACCAACTCCATATGTTAAAGTATATCCAGAATAAGGTGTTTTTTCAGTATTTCCATTTGAATCATGTCCACTATATTCTCCTGAATACTGTTTATATATCGGATAATTGTAAGCCATGTAAAGATTGTCATTAGAATCTCTGACCAATCCAACGGGAAGAAAGCCTCCTCCAAGATCTCCAAATGCTAAATTCTTTATATCACCAGACATATCATATTTTGTATAATCTACGGCAGGAGTTTGTTCTTGATAATGGTATGCTTGATAATCAGCATAATTTGTTGCTCCAGAAATTAATGAAAATTTTCCTCCTGAAAGTGTATTTGCAATATTTTCTTGGGAATATGCAAAGCCAGTGCTAACAAAAAATAGCAAAAACAATAAAATAATTATTATCTTTTTCATTTAAGATACCTCTACAGATGGATCATTTATATTGAGTTCATTAACATATTTACTAGCACTTCCTATTAATTTTATGTCAGCACCTGCTGTATATAATTGATACAAAACATCTGCTTTCAACTTTTCATTGTATTCAAGCACAAAAATAGTTTTGTATTTTTGAAGTTTATCAAGAGTTGCATCTAAATAAGCAACTAGCTCAACTTTATTGCCGTCATTTTGCAACCCAGTATAAAAACCTGTTTCTGTTTCGCTTAAGCTATTTGCATCATTGACCAAAAGACCTATTGAATCTGTTTTAATTATAGTATCTTGAATGCAACTGCCGTCTTTACAGCTGTATCCAGAATTGCATTGCTTTCCACATGCTCCGCAGTTCTTTGAATCTGTTTTTAAGTTTACTTCACACGCATTTGCAGAATTCTTGTCACAATCATTATAACCAGAACTACATACTAATGTTCCTCCTGTATTAGCAATAGGTGTAGGACTTATACTACAATCATTTGCTACATAAATCCAATATCCTTTTCCAGGAAAAATCTTCTTTGTCAAAACAAATGATTTAGATCCAGCATCATAACTATATATTAACTTAAAATTACATTCTCCAGAATATTTAGAAAGATCTAAAACATCTCCACTACCAATCTGATTCCAGCCTTTTTTCAACTTACCAAAATCATCTCCTATAGAACTATTATCTATAACCTTTCTTTGGCTGCCCATTACAACCTTTATCCCTCTTTTCCAATTATCCCTATTCCAAGTTTTTCCAAGATCATTGCTATAGTAGCTGTCATATGGTGTGCTTGAACTATAACTTATTACACCAGCTCCAGATTTTTTATATATGAATAAAGATGAATCCTTCCATTCTAGGCTTGTATCAACACATTCCCAACCAAAAACTGTATTCATTTTAACTTCATATATTTCTGGTGTAGTTGTAGAAGCCCTTAATCCAAGAACAAGATCTTTAACTCCATTAGAATAAACACAAATTTGTGATATAGTACCTGAAGAAATTTGTATATTATTTATGTTTGTATCAAAGAATTTTCCTCTCCAGCTACTAGAGTCATATCCAGTAACAGGACTATCTCCACCATTTGCTATCTCCTTTTTATCTTCTTCTGATAATTTTATAGCACATTCATCTGTATTTACCCAATATCCTAATCCTGGCTTTAATTTATCCAAGCTTTCTATTTTTTGATAATTTCTTGAGACAGCATTATAGTGATAAATATTTCCAATATTGCAATTGCTTGTAATAACAGCACCCTTATATGGAATTGATATAAAATTCCATCCGCTACGCATTTGTATTGTATCTGAGAAATCAGCAGTAGTAAAATATCCCCTTGAATTAAATGAACTAAACGCATTTGGAAAATAAGGAGACACCATGATGACAAAAGTCACCAATAACATAACACCCATGGCTATGCTGCTTCTTTTGCTCCAGTTTTGTTTAATATAATCAATAGGCATATAGTTACCCCAGTAAACAACACATACTAAAATAATGGGTTAACTATATGAGAGGCAAATAAATTAATAATTATTTATTTGGCTCGCTATATAGCTAACCGCACCAAAAATACATTTTTCAGCCAAACTTATAGTGAAACCTATTTCTATATTGTCTAGAAGTGATATATTAATGTCAGCAAATACCTATCCAGGCATCTAAATTTCTATTCTTTAGCAAACCTGAAAATCCCAATCTTTTAGCTTCAGTGCAGAATTTATCTTTTTGAGCTCCTGTATCTGTATACTCAATCATAAAAACAGGTTTACCTGATTGGCTAAAGGGATTGAATTGCCCACAAAAATTGTCAGCAAAGCAGCTTTCGATAACAGCAAAGTCAAAATACTCTGCAAGATCATTTACCTGTTCTCCGTCATTTTTCAATCCTATAGAAAGTCCTCTACTATGAGCTTCATCTGAAAGCCATTTATTATATCTTAATTGATCTTCATATGTAAGTTGGAAACCAGTTGGATTTCCAAATCCATTTATATTGTCAGGCTCAATGCCGTCAAATCCTTTTTCCTTGCAAACATCAAATCTTTTTGTCATAATAGGAGAGAGTTTATCTATCTGTCTAATATCAAGCCATTTTTCACCAGCCCATCCAACATAATCTTTTCCTATAATTTCATTTGGAAACATATCTTTATCTTCTCTCCAATCTTCCCATGCACCTACATTGATATAACATACCACTCTCTTGCCTTTTGAATGAAGTTCCTCTATAACAGATTTGTTTGTGCCATATAGATCCAAGTCATAAAAATCTGCATCTATTGATTTATCAAATTCTCCAGCAAACTGCAACTGAAAACTTGATACTAGTTCAATTTTAGGTATTTGTATATTCCTATCAGAAAGATCTGGAAGATTATTACTCTGTAAAATATTTCTATTATTTGAAAATTCGTTTATTATAGAATTTTTAATTATCCATATCTCACTTTGTGAATTCTCATCTCCTATATGAGATTCAAATCCTACCCATTTTTTATCAGGCGACTGGCTGGCTGCCCCATCTTCTTTATCCGAATTTGTTACTCTGTGCCAAATTCCACTAGATAACAGAAATATATTGGGAACCTTTCCATCACCTTTTCTCGAAGATAATATATCTCCATCCCATGTCCACGAATTGTCAGTATCATCAGGGCCGTTTGTCAATTGTTTTACATTTTCTAAACGAGGATCTAGTGTGCTTGGACTAGAAGATGTTGGAATAACAATATCTGCAGTATATATTTTCCAATCATCTTTACCTATCTCTATTCTTTGCCATAAAATCTTCTCACCATCTTGACTCCATGATGGAAGTCTGTCGTCATATTTAACATCATGTGTTAAATAGAATTCTTTTCCAGAATTAGAATCAACTAATTTAATAAAATGATTTACACCTTCTACATTTTCAAAAACTATCCAAGAAGTATTTGATGGATTAAATACAGGCTCTATCTTTAGCACATTTTCATTATTAACAATATTTAGCAAATCAGATCCATCTGAGTTTACAACAGATAATCCTGATTCAGAAGCAAAAGTAATCTTGTTATCAATCCAGCTTCCATATGGAACATTGACATTATCACCATCAGCTTTAACTATAACTGCCTCCTTTCCTGTGAATAAATCCATTTTCACCAATTCAGAAGGTCCTTTGTTGTAGCCATTTAAAAAGCGGGTAAATAAAACTTCTTTCGAATCAAAAGAAAATACAGGATTCTGGCAACTTTTAGAATAACAATTCGTAATCCTTATTGAGCCATCAGATCTTTGCTCAAAATATTTTATTTCTAAATTGTTTTTGGCAGCATTTTTATTTAGATTTACAGCTGATTGAGAATTTTGTCCAACACAACCACTTACAACTACCATAGATATTAACAAAATAATAAGCATGGAATTAACAAACTTCATGATATTAATTTACTTTTATAGTTTAAGAGTAATTAGCTATTATTGATATTATGTTAGAACTAGCTCTAGTTGGAACCCCATCTGCAGGAAAATCCACATTTTTCAAGGCAACTACCCTTAAAGATGTGAAAATAGCATCATACCCATTTACAACACTTGAACCAAACGAAGGTCTTGCTCATGTTTCTATGAAATGTCCATGCACCGAACTTAAAGTAAATTGCAAGAAATGCTTGGAAGGTATAAGATTTGTTCCAATCAAAATTTGGGATATAGCAGGCCTTGTTCCAGACGCACATTTAGGTCGTGGTCGTGGTATAGCTTTCTTAGATGATGTTCGTCAGGCAAAAGCCCTTATTCAGATAATAGATACGTCTGGAAAAACAGATCTAGAAGGAAATCCTTCTGAGGATTTTGATTCTTCCTTAGCTGTAGAAATGCTTGAAAAAGAAATAACTTATTGGATGTTTGATATATTTAACAGGGATTGGAAAAAAGTTCAGCATCTAGCACCAAAAGATTTTCTAGAATCACTAGAAACTAGATTTTCAGGACTTGGTATAGGAAAAGATAGCATAAGTAAAGCATTTGTTAGCTCAAAACTTGTTTTAGAGAATTTTAAAAATTGGTCAGAACAAGACTGCTTCACTTTTGTCAACGAACTGAAAAAACTTTCAAAACCCTCAATAATAGCAGCAAATAAATGTGATGTTGTAACTGATATGCAAGCGGCTTTAGAAAAGATAAATAAAAAATATCCAGAAAAAACAGTAATTTCTGTATCAGCAGATATAGAATTAGCTCTAAGAGAAGCTCACAAACATGGTATAATAAAATACATTCCAGGATCTTCTACATTTGAAATTCTAAAAGAAGTAGATGAAAAACATCAGAAAGCGCTTGACTACATGAAAAAATTCTTAGACAAACATAAAACAACCGGAGTGCAAGAAGTTCTTAACAAATCTGCTTTTGAACTATTAGATCTTATAGTAGTCTATCCAGTAGCAGATGAAAATAAGTGTACAGATTCTAAAGGAGAAATATTACCCCATGCGCACTTAATAAAGAGAGGTACAACAGTAAAGGATTTTGCGTCAAATATTCATACAGATTTTGCAGATAAATATATAGGAGCCGTAGACGCAAGGACAAAAAGAAAGATAAGTGATAAACAAATACTATCTAACAACGACATAATTAAAATAATTCTAAGACCTTAGTCAGGAACTAACCAGTTTTCAATATCATCGTTATAAAAATACTGATTATCTAAACCAGGTCCGCCAGTTGTTTTTATCGATTCGATAATATTAGCTTTTTCTAATAACCACAAATATTTATATAACGTACTAGTTCCTACACCAAGTTTACTCACTAAGAACTTTTTATTTACTTTTTTATTCTTTTTAACAACATTAAAAACATCTTCTATTTTTATCTTCGACGAATTTGATATTCTACAAAATTTATTCAATGCATTCAGAGCTTCTTGTGAATCATTTGGTTTCTTAAGAAATCCATTAGTCATTTTATATAATCTCTGACTCTTTTCAGAATCAATGCCGAAGAACTCTATCCATTTATTAGCTTCTTTTTTATTTAATCTGGCTGTCTTAAGTATGAAAAGATTATCTCCTCTAAAAGACGTTTTTATTTTATATTTATTCAAGTCTAATATTTCTTTTATATCCTTAGCCAATTCTTTGCTTACTGTACCAAAAGATACAATATAATCTAATTCTACAGAACCATCCATTAAAAGTACTCCTTTTGCGAAATCTAACCTAAAATGAGAATTCTTTATGATATTTGGTTCTTTCACTATATAAGATTTCTTCCCATATGGAATAGAAAGATATGTATTAAAAAATCTGGTGATTATTTTACTATCTATAAACAAATACCACGCATTTACAGATGTTGATTTCATCACTCTACCTTTTATCCCAAAAGAAACTTCAAGCCATTTACTACATTTTTTAATTGCATTTTCATAGAAATCTACTATAATTATTCTTTCTTTCCCATTATATTCTCTACTAAGATGACCATCTGCAACAATAGCTCCAGAAAGTGATGAAATTTCCATTTTTAGAGTTTTTACTGCAGGTAAAACATGATGATTTTTGCCGCATCTCATGTATTCTATATATGAATTTACCATATCTACATTCTTTTTTATTGTTTCTTTACTATCTGAAGACATTTTTATTAGAGATACAATTAGAGGTATTGGATACCAATTGTATCCTTTTATTTTATAAAACCTTTTGCAAATATTATCTTGATGGCAATTAAGATTGTTGCTAATAATAAATGCGAGTTTATTTCTTGATATTTTATTACTCTTGCATATTTTAACTATCAAAGATTCTAGAAAATTATCTAATAAACTTCCGTTAAACTCTATCCATGAGCTTGGACTTTTATCTCTATAAGGATTATGCAAATCTAACAAATTAATTTCGTTCATATTGACTATTTTGCATCTTTTCTATATACCATTTTGCCTAGAGCGCAAAAACGTCAAAATATATTTTCAAGGATATATTTATAGTATGGAGACGCTTCAATCTATCGGTGAATCATATACTAAAACATGGAGATGTTATCTCAATAAAATCCGGTAGATGATTAAACAGTAATATCAAAATCAGAGACATCTAGGTTTGTTGTAGGAAGAAATTCTCCATCCAAATATGCACGGCTTATATCTTCCATACAGTATTCACAAGGTATAATTTCTCTTACATCAACAACAGTTGTTCTAGCTGTTCCATGTCTTGCATCTTCAAGAGCTCTTCTATAATCATCTTTCAAATGATCTTTTCTAGCCTGATAATTATTTCCTTCTTGGTCTAAAAGACGATAAACATCCAACCCATCCGTGCATGAATCATAGTATTCAGATCCACTAAAATGGGTAGCGTTTCCTAAGAAAGACCTTGGAGCTTCAACAAAAAATCCAGGAGGGTCTTTATTAGATGCATACGTATCTCTAATGCCTTGGCTTCCAGATTCTTGATGACTATGCGAAGTCCTTAACCCATCCATACCACTTGTTAACCCTGCTGTGTTAGCTCCTGCAATAAATCCCAAATCCATAAATTTACAAGAACTTTAACAAATTTAATACCAAGAAAGCAAGAGTAAGGTATGAACCCATTAGAAAAATTCAAAGAAGAGTGCAAAGAACTTGCTGCAGGTTACGAAGACTTATTAGAAATTCCTAAGAGTCATGCAGACTTTGCGTTACCATGTTTCTCTCTAGCAAAAATTCATGCTAGAAATCCAGTAGAAATAGCATCTGAGCTTGCAGAAGAATTTCAAAAGAAAATAAAACCTGGTTTAGTAAAAGATGTCAAATCCCTTGGACCATACGTAAACTTTTATATCAACAATGACGAATTCTCAAAGCAGGTTTTAGCTCAAATAAGTAAAGAAAAAGAGAAATACGGCTCTGTCAAGAAAAACAAAAGAAAAATAATGGTAGAATATAGCTCTCCAAATTCTAACAAACCTTTGCATATAGGTCATCTACGAAACCAGTCAATAGGATTATCAATAGCAAATATTCTAAAATTTTCAGGAAATAAAGTTATAATAGCAAATTTGGTAAATGACAGAGGAGCACATATTTGCAAATCAATGTTAGCATATCAAAAATGGGGGCTGAAAGAAAATCCAAAGAAATCTAAAATTAAGGGCGATCACTTACTTGGAAACTATTACGTAATGTTTGAAAAAAATAAATCAGAAGAGCTTGAAAAAGAGATCCAAAAAATGCTAGTAAAATGGGAAAAGAAAGACAAAAAAACAAGGGCCTTGTGGAAAACAATGAACTCATGGTGGCTTTCAGGAGCAAAAGAAACTTACAAAACATTTGGAGACAAATTTGATGCATGGTTTTTTGAAAGCAAACTATACGACAAAGCAAAGCCTATTATAAAACAGGGGTTAGAAAAAAATATATTTTTTAAGAATGAGAAAGGTGCTATATTAGCTCAACTTGAAAGCCACGGGCTTCCTAACAAAACATTTTTGAGAGAAGATGGAACATCAATATATTCTACGAACGATCTTATTTTAACAAAAACAAAGTTTGAGAAATACAAAATAGACAAATCTGTATGGATAGTTGCAAGTGAGCAAGAACTATATTTCAAGCAACTCTTTAAAACATTTGAACTTCTTGGCTACGATTGGTATAAAAATTGTCATCATATGTCATACGGCCTTGTCAACTTACCATCAGGAAGAATGAAGAGTCGTGAAGGAACAGTAGTAGACGCAGACGATTTAATAGAAGAACTTAGGAATTTAGCTAAGAAAGAACTTGAAAAAAGAGAAAAGTTACCAAAAAAGATTTTAGATTCTAGAGCAAAAGAAATAGCAGTAGGAGCAATACGATATTATTTGGTTAAAATAGATCCTAGAAACGATATGCTATTCAATCCAGAAGAATCAATTTCTCTAGAAGGAAATACAGGACCATATTTACAATACACATATGCAAGAGCAAATAGCATACTAAAAAAAGCCAAAAAAAAGCCAAAAATAGGAATTCTAAAAGAAGAATCAGAAATAAATCTGATAAAAAGGATTTCAGAATTTCCAAACATAATAGAAAAATCTGCAAAAGATCTAAAACCTAGCATTTTAGCAAACTACACATTTGATCTAGCAACTCTCTTTAATGAGTATTATCAAAATGTCAAAGTAATAGATTCAGAAAACGAACAAGCTAAACTAACCCTTGTTCTTAATGTTAAACAGGTTCTAGAAAACTGCCTGAATCTTCTAGGCATAAAGCCATTAGAGAAAATGTAGTATAAAAATAAAAATTCTATCAAGCTTGAGCACTTGCTACATCCTTGATCTTTCTTGCAACAAAGTCCAATACATCATCGTTCATTGGTATTGTTATAGATTTCTTAAATCTCTTTTCTCCATTGAAGCCGAAAAATCCTCTGCTTATAGAGATGAACTCACTTGTTCTCTCGTTGTCAACAGCTCTTTTCTTAGCTACTTCTATAAAGTTGTTGTTTCCAAAAGGAATCTCTTCAGCTTTTATTGTTTCAAAGTTTACCATAGTGTCGCACCTTTTTGTTGTTTTATGTTATATTTTAGTATGGAGAAATGTTTTAAAAGGTTCTTTATCCAAAATCTGACAGTCTTTTCTGATTGAAAATCTTGCTATTTTTCATATATTCTTTTATAGGAATTCTAAGTCTTGTATTAATATCTCGCAAAGCTTCTTCTAATGTAGCAAATTTTTTAGGTTCTTGTTTCATAGCATTTCTGACATTTTCGCGAACTTGCCAAACACCAACAGCTACACTATATCCTGCATATATTTCTCTAAATCCTATTGCTTTTCCTTGCCTTCGTATTCTATGAAGACCTTCTACTATACCAAGTCTAGACGCATAATATCCTCCTGCTTGCAAATCAGCGTATTTTTTTCTGCCTTCGTATTCTTCATATTCTTCTAAGATCTTTGGTTCTCCTAACTCAATCCAAGCTTCAAAATTTTCAAATTCCCAATTTCCAGGCATAACAAGAATCTCAAAATGATTATCCAAATATTCAGAAGTAAAAACAAAATACTCATTTACGCTTTTGAAATCCTTTATCTCGCTTATCAAATTTTTTGCAATAATATCATCGATTGCTGTAATACTCCATCTAGATGGAACCAATTTTTTATTTTTTTCTAATCCAAGAGCTCCAGAAGAAAGTATAGAAGCTAGTTTGTAAACATCTTCTCCTGTATTATATATGGAAATGCTAGCTTCAGTGGCCTTCAAATCATCTGAAACTATTTTTTCCAGTTTAAAAGGAATTTTAGGATTTTCAGCTAGCCTCATTGTTTCAATATCAGCTATAGGTCCGTTAGGAGCCAACGTATCTGAAAACTCCCATTTATAAACAGGCTGTTTCTTGAAAACCATTTCTATATCTATAGGCTTTGATAATGTTATCAATTGATTTTCTTGAATAAATCTAGAGTCTTGTTTTATGTTAACTTTAGACCTGCTTCTTATTAACAGGTATCTCATCTCAATTATTTGTTCATAAGGCAATCCAAACCATTTTGATGGGTCATCTACAATCAAACCCTTTTCTATAGAAGCCATAGGACCTAAACTAACATTTGGATATCCAACTCTTCCAACAAAAACATTATAAGAAGGTCCAAAAAACTCCTTAGAAAATGCTGTTTTTGGGAATATTTTTGGTAAAAGCTTATACTCATGTATACATACAGGTCTTTTTCCAGCACAAAGAGGACATATCATATTTATCATTATTAAAAAGTATTCCAACAAAATTAGTTAAGGTTAAGCATATGGCAAAAGAACAAATGAAAATCCTTATAACAGAACCAGAATATTTTCCAGAAAAATCTCTTAAAGCTTTAGAAAGTATTGGAGAAATAACAACTAAAAAACTCAGCAGGCAAGAACTTCTAAAAACAATAGAAAACTTTGACATAATTATAGTAAGAATAGAAACAGAAATAGACAGAGAAGTTATAAACCTTGCTAAAAAGTTGAAAATAATAGCTTCTGTAACAACAGGCGTTAACCATATAGATGTAGATTATGCAAAAGAAAAAAACATAAAAATTATAAACCTGGAAGGTGCAAATTCAAACTCAGCAGCAGAACACACATTTGCTCTTATTCTATCTTTGGTAAGAAACATACCAAATAGCTTCGAGTCTATAAAGAAAAGTGAGTGGAAAAGACATGAATTCATAGGTCATGAACTAAAAGACAAGACTCTTGGTATAGTTGGTTTTGGTAGAATTGGTTCTAGAATAGCTGTTTTTGCAAAATCATTTGGAATGAATGTCCTTACTTATGACAAATATGTAACTAAAGATTTTGCAAAAAATATCGGAGCTAGTTTAGTAAGCTTGGAAGAATTATTGAAAGACTCTGATATAATTACGCTTAATTGCATACTTACAAGCGAAACTAAAGCAATGATAAGCTACAAAGAATTTGAAAAAATGAAAAAGTTTGCATTTTTAGTAAATACATCAAGAGCAGAAGTTGTAGATGAAAAAGCTCTGCTAGACGCCTTAAAATCTGGAAAAATAAGAGGAGCTGCCTTAGATGTTATAGAAGATGAAAAAATGTTAAGAGAAAACAAAGAAGGTACCAATACTCTAATAGAATACGCAAAAAATCACAAAAATCTTATAATAACACCTCATCTAGGAGGTCTTACACATGAGTCAATTAACGATGCTACTATGTTCGTGGTCAATAAAATAAAAGAAAGTTTGAAATCCTAAAAAATCTACTACTCCTTCTTGTTATGAGAATCTTTTTTATCTTGCATATCCCACTTCAAATCTTCATATTCAATCCAAATTACCAAAGCTCCTATGAAGATCAAAACAAGACCAAATACTCCTATGAAAACTGTCTTCAGTGCAGATATAGCAGAAGAACCTAACCAAGATGCTGCTAAGTTTTTGCCTATAACATCTGCTAAGTACCAGTATAGACCTGCCAAGAAAACAAGTAATCCTATTACAAGTTTTACTGCCGAATGCATTGATTCACCTCAATCATAGTTTTAATTGCTTCAATGTTTTTAAATATCTTATTACTCTATTGTTTGAATAGACAAGCGAGCAACGTGAGTGAAACGAACTAAGCAAGCGCGTCAGAGTAATATGTGATTTTATGCTAAAGGTTCCAAAAGAAAGATTGATTAAATGGAGAAGACAGGAAACAATAACAAAAATTGAGCATCCTACAAACATAAAGAAAGCTAGAGCTCTTGGATTTAGAGCAAAGCAAGGATATGTTATGGTAAGAACTACTATAAGAAAAGGTGCTAGAATAAGACCTAAGCCAGCAAAAGGAAGAAACCCTGCAAAAATTGGTAGAAAGTTTACACCTGGACAATCTTTACAAACAATAGCTGAAAAAAGAGTAGCTAGAAAATTCCCTAATATGGAAGTTCTTAATTCTTATTATATAGCAGAGGACGGAGTACAAACATTCTATGAGGTAATACTAGTAGATCCTCACCATCCTTCAGTCAAAGCAGACCCAAAGATAAACTGGATTTGCAGCCACAGAAAGCGTGCTTTTAGAGGTCTAACAAGCTCTGGTAAGAAATCTCGTGCAATAATAAATTTCTAAATTTAAAGATTACCTTTTCTAATGGACAGTTTAGATACTCTAGAATTTAGACATAGAAAATCTTTACGAATACCTAAACTAACTTATCATTAAACTTATTCCAGAATTCTAAAAAGCTTGGTGTATAAATATCAGGATCTTGTAAAATCATGTTTTCTATCATTTCCCTTGATACAAATTCCCCTTTTTGGGCAGAATCAAAATTAACCTCTACTTCTTCATCATACTTCAACGCAAAAAAATATCCCATTCGTTTTGTATTGTTAAAACTAAAGAACGATTTGTCTAAAAATATAGGATTTGAATGAATGTTAAAATCCTTTATTAAAGCTCTTTTTGCTCCGTCTTTAGGATCTTCATCATGCATCAAGAGAGTAGCAGCAGATAAACTGTATTTTTGATAAAACATATTCTTCTTATCATCCTCTCCGGGAAGTTCAACAATAAGAACCTCTCCAAGAGAATTGTAAACAATAACATAAACTACAGGAAGATTATCCTTTACCTTGTCAATATATTCCTTGCTCTTCACTCCTATAGCAAATCCATTTTCATCTAATATATCTACCAATTGTTTATGCATAAATCGAATTATACACAAAGCCTTTAAAAGACTTACTTTCATTAGATATAATATCTTCTTTAAAAGAAAGGGGTTTGAACATGTCAAAAGAAATTACAATGCTTGTTATAGGAGTAGTTGTAGTAATAGTTATTTTAGCAGCACTAGCAATAAATTTAGCTCAGCCAAAAACAACTACTATTAACAAAGAGCCTATTATAACAAAAGACCCTACAAAAACTCCAGAAGCACCTAAGATAAGTGTTGATGACGATCCATATCTAGGATCAAACGATTCTAAAGTTACTATAGTAGAATTCAGTGACTTTGAATGTCCGTTTTGTGGTAAATTTTACAGAGAGACATTTCCTTCAATAAAGAAAAACTATATTGATACAGGAAAAGTAAAGTTTGTATATAGAGACTTTCCATTAAAAGGCCATGATTTTGCAATCGGCGCATCAGAAGCAGCTGACTGCGCTCTTGAACAAAACAAAGATAAGTATTGGGAATATGCTGACAAACTTTTCAACAATCAAAATGCTTTGGACCTAAACAGTTTAAAACAATACGCAAAAGATTTAGGCTTGAATGAATCAAGATTCAACGAATGTCTAGATGCTGAAAAATACAGACCTGAATTAGTAAATGATGCAAACGATGGAATAAAATACGGTGTAACAGCAACACCCTATTTTTTTGTAAATGGTGTAGCAGTTGACGGTGCATATCCATACAATGTATTTGAATCCGTAATAGAACAAGAACTAGCAAAAGTTGACAAAAACTAAATCATCTTCTTCTACACAAAACCCTACATTCATACAAAGGATATTTGAAAAAACTTCCTTCTTTCAATGGCTCGGTATATTCTGAAATAGAATCAACTTCAAATCCAAACCCAGGTAATATTCTTTCTAACTCATCTTTATCATAAAAGTGTCTCATTCCTGCATGAATACCAGGAATGTTCTCAAAACTATCTAAATCTCCATCAACAGAATCTCCTAAGCCATATGCTCGATGATTTTTAGAAAGAACTGCTAAATAAAAGGGGCTACCTTTCTTCAAGACTTTTCGTAAAGATCTAAAAGCTCCTTCTCTTTGTTCCTTGTTGCCAAAATGAATTCCTAGAATAGATATAGCACCATTAAAATATTTATCACTAAAAGGTATTTCATTCATTTCTGATAAAACTAATCTAATATTTCCAAATTCTTTGTATTGTTGAATAGTAATTTTAAGAGCTTCTTCAGAGTTATCCAATCCAACAACATCAAATCCTTCTCGAGCAAGATACTGTACATGTCTACCTGTTCCACAACAATGATCAAGAACTCTATATTTAGAAATTTTTTCATATCTTTGGTTAGCCTTAAACACATTAACCATTTCTATTACATCTGATCTAATAGAATGCTGAACAGTTCCATGTTTTTTATAGGTATCGTCCCAACTTGACATTAGAATAAAGATCTAGAAAAATATTAAAAATACCTATAATGAATAAAGGGAAAGAAGGATCATCTTCAAGGAACAATAGTTCTTTGAGACATCAAATGATCGTAAGATCATTTGAATGTAAGGAAGAAATCAGTAGGTTTCAAGTTTGAAAAATTTGAAAAATAAGTAATTCTGAAGAATTCCTTAGGTTGTCGTTCCTATTCACAAACTCCAGAGTCTTTAGCTGCTTTGATTACAGCATCTGCAACTACTTTAGAAACATTTTTATCTAGAACATCTGGAATTATATTAGTATCACTAGGATTTTTTACATAATTTGCAAGAGCATATGCAGCACTTATTTTCATCTCATTATTAATTTTTCTAGCCTTGCAATCCAAAGCCCCTCTAAAAACTCCTGGAAAAGCAAGCACATTATTAACCTGGTTTGGATAGTCTGATCTACCTGTTGCAACAATTCTAGCTCCTGCTTTTTTAGCATCATCAGGCATTATTTCTGGAATAGGATTAGCCATTGCAAAAATAATAGGATCTCTATTCATTTTCTTTATCATATCTCCACTCAGTACATTACCTTTAGAAACTCCAATAAAAACATCTGCACCTTCTAATGCATGGCTTAAATCGCCTGTCCTATTTTTAGGATTTGTAAATTTTAACAGCTCTAGTTTGTATTTATTCAAATCACTTCTACCTTTATGAATAATTCCTTTACTATCACATATTATAGTTTCTTTTACAGACTTGCATACTTTTTCATCATACCCAATACAATGTAAAAGTTTGACTATTGCAGTTCCAGCAGCACCAGATCCGCTTACAACAACCCTTAATTCAGAAATATCTTTTCCAACAACATTGGCAGCATTTATCAATCCAGCCAATACAACAATAGCTGTTCCGTGTTGGTCATCGTGCATAACAGGTATTCCAATATCTAAAAGCTTTTGCTCAATCTCAAAACATCTAGGAGCTGCTATATCTTCCAGATTAATTCCTCCAAACACAGGCGCTATAGATTTTATCTTATCTATAAAATCTGCATCGCTTCCTATGTTATCAAAGCATATTGGAAATGCATCAATATTTGCAAACTCTTTAAATAAAGCAGCCTTACCTTCCATTACAGGCAAAGATGCAAGGGCTCCAATATCACCTAAGCCTAAAACAGCACTACCATCAGAAACAACAGCTACACAATTTTGTTTTATAGTATAATCATAAGCCTTTTTTGGATCTTTAGCAATCTCTCTACAAGCTTCTGCTACACCTGGTGTATATGCTAAGCTCAAAGTATGTCTATCATTTATCTTAACTTTAGAAATAACTTCCAACTTACCCTTATGTTTTTTATGAAACTCTAAAGATTCTTTGTAAATATCTGTCATTTTAATCACATATGATTGAAATAAGAAAGAACAAGTTCTTTCTGTAATAAATCAACAATCAATTAATTACATCGTAAAATAAATGTGTGTACGAATCTTTTAAGACATTGCATTTTACCAATTTTAGAGCTTTGATATTCTTTAGATCTTTTTTAGAATGTAATGACTCCCCATCAATTAGTGTAGAAGTATCTTTTCCACCAACAATAGCCGGAGCAACAACAATAGAGAGATGATCTATCAAGCCTTCTCTTAAAAAAGCAGAATTCATAGTTCCTCCAGATTGAATTGTTATTCTTTCAATCTTATACTTTTTTTGCAAATCTTCAAGCACCTTTTTTAGAATAAGTTTTGGATAGTAAATAATTTCAATATTTGAAACATCCTTCAAAGAAAATACAGGATGCTTTTTATTTGTTGTTATCAAGTATAATTTTTGTCCCCATTTTGCCATATATCTAACTCCTTTTTCAGTTAAATGAGGTTTATTATCAATAACAATAAAACTTACAGGAGATTTTAGAGGATCTTTTTTATTATTTACTCCTATTTTCTCCATAACTCTTCCTGTATTTAGTGAATGTAAATCTGTCTTTTTTTCTAGATCATAATATTGATATAGTCCTTTTTTCACACCTTTAATATTAGGAAGATCTTTGTCAAAATCCATATTGTTGTTGTTACCTGTAGAAATTTTGCCATCAAGAGAAGTCAGCATAAACAATGTAATTATTGGTCTGTTTGATTTCATTTTATCTCCACATCTAAAAATAATATTATCCTCCTATATGCATATACGCTGAATACACACCAGCAACAGCTTCTGCTACGCCAGTAATAGCTTGTTTGAATCTTGTATCTACAACATCGCCTGCTGCATAAAACCCAGGAATATTTGTCTCAGCATTTCTGTTTATCATAATTTCTCCTTTCTTGTTAATATCTACACCAATATCTTCAGCCAACTGAGATAAAGGAATTAGTCCTATTGCAACAAAAACTCCATCAAGAGAAAATTCATGGCTGCCATTATAAGATTTATCAAAAACAACCTTTCTAACAAACTTATCTCCGTTTACTTCTTTGATGTTTGTATGATTAATTATCTCAATCTTTCCTTCTGAAATCTTTTTCTCAATCTTAACCATATTAACAGGCTCTGGATGTATTTGATCTCCTCTATAAACAATATAGACTTTCTTTGCCCATTGTGTCAGCAAAAGAGCTTCCTTTGCTGCACTATCGCTTCCGCCAACAACTGCAATATTCTTATTTCTATAAAAAGATCCATCACACAAAGCACAATTGTGCACTCCTTTTGCAAAATATTCATGCTCGCCAGGAATTCCTAGTTCTTTGTGCTTTGTTCCTGTGGCATAAAGGACAGTCTTGGAATTATAGACTTGTCCTGATTCTGTATGAATTTTAAAAGATCCGTTCTTCTTCTCAATTTTTACAACTTCATCCTCAACCATTGTAACCATATCCTTGTAGTCTAAAGCATGTTCTTTCAATTTATCTGCAAGTTCTTGTCCAGTCAATTTAATAAAACCTGGATAATTCTCAACAATATCTGTAGTAATTATAGTTCCTCCCATTATCTTGCCTATAAGCAATGTTTTCATTTGCATTCTACCAGCATACATTGCTCCAGCATACCCACTACATCCACTTCCTACAATTATAAGATCATATAATTCATTATTTTCATTCATAAGAATCACTAACAGTTAATATTTGTTCCATCTTTCATCATATTTATTATCCCAATCTTTTTTAATAGATTTCTCTGAAATCAGCATAATATTAATACTTTCTTTCAATAACATAAATTAAGTTCTTCATAAAGTATATTTAAAGATTAATAAAGGAGATAGAAATAAAGGTGGAACTATGGCAATGACAAAAATTTGTAATATAAGTGATATTCAAAAAGGAAAGATGAAAGGATTAAGCATCAGTGGCAAAAAACTATTAGTTTCAAACATTGACGGAAAGTTTTATTGTATTGATTCTACATGCAATCATAGAAATGGTCCTTTACAAGACGGTGACCTTGAAGGAAATTTAGTTACATGTCCTTGGCATGGAGCTCAATTTGACGTATGTACAGGAAAGGCACATGGTCCACCAGCAACAGGTCCTGTAAATGTACATAAAACAGAGGTCAAAGGAAGCGAAGTTTGGGCAGATATCTAATAGCAAATTCCACCATTTTTCTCATGGTACTTCTGATGATATTCTTCTGCTTTATAGAATTCTTTTGCATGTTCTATTAAAGTAGCAATATTCTTAGAAAACATTTTTTGAGCATTTTCCTTTGATTTCTCAGCTATTCTCCTTTGTTCATCTGAAAAATAAAATACTACAGATCTGTACTGATCGCCAACATCAGGTCCTTGTCTATTAACCTGTGTAGGATCATGAAGCTTCCAAAACAATTCTAACAACTGCCCATATGAAACTTTAGTTGAATCGAACTCTATTAGTATTACTTCTGCATGTTTTGTATCACCTTCGCATACATCACCATATGTAGGATTTTTTGTTTTGCCGCCTGAGTAACCAACTAAAGTTTTAACAACTCCTTTAACAGCATCAAACTTAGATTGCACTCCCCAAAAACATCCTGCTCCAAACATTGCCTTTTCTATCTTCATAAAATCACTATCATAAGTACAAGTTATTTTTTAATTACAATCATCAATCCATTATCTATTTCTATTAGCTGTGATATAACCCTCTTATCTTTAGCAACAGCATCCAAGAATTTCTTTGAAGATTCTTTATGACTTATCACATTATCTGCAACCAAAATTCCACCATTTTTGATAAAAGGAAATATATTTTCATAATAATCTACATATTCATTTTTGTTAGCATCCATGAAAACTAGGTCTACTCTCTTCTTCCACTTTTCCAAAATATCTAAAGCATTTCCTCTAAGAATAGTTATTTTTTTATCTAATCCAGCCTGCTTAAAATGTTTTTGAGCAATATCAGCTCTTTCTTTATCAGACTCTATGGTATAAACCTTAGCAGAGCGAGAAGAAGCACCATGTACTTCAATTTGTCCACTTGCAAGCCAGATAGCAGAATAACCAACAGAACATCCTATCTCAAGAATATTCTTCGCTCCCAAAGACAAAACCAATGTTCTAAGAACCTCACCACTTGTTTTAGGAATACACCAATATTTATTGCCTTCATTGTCATTTTCAATTTTTTCTAGAATTCTTAGTATTTTTAAATCCATACTAGAACTTGTAAAGAAAAATACTAAACCTTTTTATTGTTAATAAAAGTTATAATTTATTAACAACATTAGTAGATTAGCAAAAGTTTACTTCTTGTTTCGAGCTTTAGTAATAAAATAAAGAGCAAATCCTCCTATCAAAACCATAGGTATAAGTGATAGAGAAACAGTACTTTGTTTAAAATAATATCCTAGAGAAAAAAGAGCTATTCCAAAAATAGCTATAGCAACTCCTACATATCTACCGCGACTTCGTATTTCTAAAGAATGTTTGAGAAAAGCTGCGAGCTCAAAGATGAAGACTAATGAAGTTATAGCCAGCAACAAATATCCTGTTGCATTTGTAATCATAGAAGGATTTACAAGCAAGAAATGTAATACAGTTAATATCCATGCGACATATACAAACCTATGAATAATCTTCCATCCTTTTGCACCGAGTTTCGTTATAGCCCAGTCTGTTGATGTAAAGTATATAGGCAGGTATAGAACAAACGCAACAATACCAAATAAAACAGGATTTGTATAAGGATTCAAGCTAAAGAACATGGAAGAAAATCCTAAGGCGTAATAATAAATAACAGAAATAATATGAACTATTGCAAAAGTAAGCCCGAGAACACCAAATTCTCTTCTATATCTAATATAATTAATACTAGGAAACACTCTTGACAAAGGTCCTATCAACAAAGATATTCCTATCAAGATAGCTCCAGCAAAAGCAGCGCTTGATACTATAGAAACTTCCATCTGCCCAGGAACATTAAAATAGTATTGGTAAAAAAATAGAGCAAGCCAGAAAATTATTGCCAAACAAATAGCTGAAAAGATATATTTCTTATTATGTCTAGCACCTTCAAACAATCTGACCATTATAAAACTTTTATAGAAATGTATTAAAGAGTAATCTCTCCCACATAAGCAGGACAATCATTATCAAATACTATATAATAAAGATCTAGGAAAAACTCTAAGTTAACAAGAGTTTGTTTAGAAAGGTCAAAAGGCCTAATAGTTTCCAAAGATCTTTGTATTTCTTCTTGTGTATACAAATCAACTCCAGATAAGTGGTGTTGCACATACGATCTAGCTTGATCAATATTCTCTGCTGCATATATAGAAAAAGACTTGTAATCCAATTCACAAAGCTCTGGATCAATTACTTGATACAATTGTAAACAACCAGAAGAAAGCACACCAAAGACTTTACTTATAACATAGTTTAAATCATCTAATTCAGAACTAAACTGAGGCTGTTCATAATTAGAATGTTTCTCCCTAGTAGTATTGTCTCTAGAAAACTCCAACAAATCAAAGCACCTTTAACCTTTCGTCATCTTCTTTTACATGAGGATTATTAAATTTGAAGCCTCTTTTACCATAAAGAAAATCTATAGTAACTCCATCTACCATAGGTATTGTCTTTTTTTGTACAAAAAACTTTAGACCGCGTGTTTCAAATTCTATCTCATCTCCAAATTTTTTGTTAGCATACTCCATGTCATAAACATATAGAGCACATCCACTTGATACCAATCTTAATCTTACCCCTATCTTCTCTTTTTTCTTTTTTAGCTGCTCTGTAAACTCATCAGCAGCATTATCAGTCAGAATAATAAAGTTTTCAGAAATATCTTCAATAGGTTTTCTGTTCATTTCTTCATTTATCTCTTCAACCATTTTATTTAATTTTTCCTCAGTTAGTCCATTACCATATGCGACTTTTTCCAAGCTCTCCAAAGGACTAAGATCCCTTCCTATAAACTCTATGCCAAATTTTCTAAAGCTTAGCGCAGCTGTAGGAAATGTCCTTATTATCTCAGCAACACTCATCTCCTTACTTACTTTCTTCTTAACAACATTTCTCAAAAATCCAAACATATTACCAGCTAATCAAACTATTCATATAGTATGTCATAACCAGAGGTTATATAAACCTTTGAGCAACTATTAAATTTTGATGATATATCAAGAAATTAGACATGTAATAAGTTCTGAACAATTTGCAAATATAGATTTAGTTGAGCAACTTTTTTCTAGAGCAACTGAGCTGAAAGATAGAGATAAAAAAAGGGAGCTTCCAAAATCTATGGAAGGATTATCAATGACATACTTATTTTACGAACCTAGCACTCGTACTAGACTATCTTTCATAGGCGCTATGAAAAAATTAGGTGGAATGGCAGATGGAACAGAAAGTGCAAGAGTTTTCTCATCTGTAACAAAAGGAGAAACCTTAGAAGATAGTATTATTGTAGTTAGTAATTATTCAGATGTGATTGTATTACGATACGATAAAAAAGGTGGTGCAGAAAGAGCTGCAAAAGTTTCAAAAGTTCCTATATTAAACGCTGGTGATGGAACAGGAGAACATCCAACACAATTTCTCTTAGATTTGTACACAATAGGAGACGAGTTTAAGAATAGAGGTAACAACACACTGGAAAGATTAAAAGGATTAAAAATAGCTCTTGTAGGTGATCTAAAATACGGGAGAACCGTTCATTCTCTGGTAAAGGCAGCTCATACTTATTTTGCTAATGGAAATAAAATATATTTAGTGTCACCAGATCAGCTTAGACTGCCTGATGAATACAAATCAGATATTACATCAGCCGGAATCATAGTAGAAGAACTTAAAGATTGGAACAAAATTTTACCAGAAGTTGATGTACTTTATATGACGCGGGTGCAGAAAGAAAGATTTGAAAGCGAAGAAGAATATGAAAAGGTAAAAGGATCTTACATATTTGATGAACCAGAACTATCAATATTTAATCCAAATGGGATAATAATGCATCCACTACCAAGAGCTGGAGAAATATCATTTGCTGTAGACCGAGATCCTAGAGCTGCTTACTTTAGACAAGCTGAAAATGGCTTATACGTAAGAATGGCTCTATTAGAAGAAGTTACAGGATACAACAGAAGACTAGCAGCATAGCATAAATCCATTTTAATCTGTTTCTGTCAATTATAATATCTAAAAATAGCTAAAAATAAAGTGATAATATGAAACTAACAAGCAAAGCATTTGAACATAATGGAGAAATACCTAGTCACTATACATGTGAGGGAGATAATATGTCTCCACCATTAGAAATACATGATATACCAAAAAATACAAAATCCCTTGTATTGATAATGGATGATCCAGACATACCAGATTTTGTAAAACAGAAATTTAATATACAAGTATGGGATCACTGGACTGTATTCAATATAGATCCAAGAGTAAAAGTATTCAGAGAAGGTCTCAGTCCAGGAATAATTGGAAAAAATACAAGTGGAGAAAGTGCATATACAGGTCCTTGTCCTCCTGATAAAAGACATAGGTATTTCTTCAGACTATATGCACTTGACAAACTTTTAGAAATGAGAGAAGGTGTTACAAAACAACAAGTCTTAGATGCTATAAAAGGTCATGTAATTGCTGAAGCCGAATTAATAGGAACATATGATAAGAAGAATAAGTGAAACGAGGTAAGGTATTAAGAAGCTTTTATTTATTTTGTTGATATAACTCCAACATTGCTTTAAGACCTCCTTGAATAGCCCGATCAACAGCAGGACCATAATCAGCTAAGAATGTTCCTGCAGGTCTGTTTGCAATTATTGGACATACTGTTCCACTTCTATAACCCATTTGTCTTGCTAAATGAAAAAGAAGACTTGATTCCATTTCAAAATTTACAACCCTTTGACCATCAACTTGTAATGTTGCAAGATGCTCTTGTAATCTTGGAACTGTAATCTCAAGCCCAGGAATTTCCCTTCCCTGCGGAGCAAAGAACCCTGATGCAGATGCAGTTATTCCTATAACATAATCTTTTTCAATATGTTTTACAAGTGCGTCAATAACGTCTGGAGAAGCTTTTGAAACATAAGGATGAATTCTTCCCCTAAATCTTCTGCCTTGAGGAGTAGCTTCAGTTATAATTCTATAAGCTTCTTCTTCAATTTTTAATGCAGTATCATCAGGTACTTCTTGTTGATAGAATAGTCCAGTATTATCAACTCCCAATGCATAACGAGAAATCGCCAATGTTCCAACAGGGATATCTGATTGAGGACCTCCTGATGTTCCTAATCTAATGACTGTTAATGGCTTAGCTCCAGATTTTCTTGTTCTAGTCTCAAGATCAAATTCATTCAATCCAAAAGCTTCAACAAGAGCTATTTCATTATTATCTGTGCCAATACCAGTTGCGATAACCGTTACAGGCATTCCTTCATATGTTCCTGTTCTTGTAACATATTCTCTATTAGTTGCTTTGTGTTCAACAAAATCAAAATAAGCTGCAACTTTATCTGCTCTAGCTGGATCACCAACAACAAAAATATTTTTTGCAAGTTGGTATGGTTTTAATCCAAGATGATATATTTTCCCATCAACAACAACCAATTCTGAATCTTTAACTTGTTTTGCCATAAATATTCATCAATTAATTTTTATATCTCATTAAAAGAATACTATGATTTATCCTCTATACTTTTTAAATACTTTGAAAAGACTATTTTTTTGATAGTTATGGTAACATTAATGTGCGGTTGTGAAGTATCTGAAACAGGAGAATTCATAGTAGGAAGATTTTGTGTAAACTGCAAAGAATGTAATACAATGCCTGATGTACATCCATTTGGCAATGGAAGGCTTGTTAATCACCAATTAAAATAGTAATTAATACATTAAAGTTAGCTTATTCTTTATGTACATAGATACACATGTTCATCTAAGAGGCTTTAAAGAAAGTTATAAACAAGAAAATGTTAAACATGGTCTTGAGGTAGCTAGAGATTCTGGAGTATACGTTGTATGTGACATGCCAAATACAGATCCCACAATAACAACTTTAGGAGTAGTTGAAGATAGATTAAAACTTGCAAGAGATGCATGTATACCAGAAGTTCAATACAAATTATTTGTCGGTCTTACAGCAGACGCAGAACAGGTAAAACAAGCTGTTGAAATATATAGAGAATTCTTTCCTCATGTAATTGGATTTAAACTATACGCAGGACATTCTGTAGGAAATTTAGGTGTTGTCAAAATACATGATCAGATCAAAATTTATGAAACTCTTCTTAAGCAAGGATATGAAGGACTTCTTGTAGTTCATGCTGAAAAACAATCGCTTATAAACGAATATAGATCAGGATACAGAAATCCTATATTTCATTGCTATGCAAGACCAGAAAAAGCAGAAATAGAATCTGTAAAAGACCAGTTGAAATTAGTACATCAAACAGAATTTAATGGGAAATTACACATTGCTCATATATCTTCACCAAGAGCTGTTGAATTAGTACATGAAGCTAGACAACAAGGAGTAAATGTATCATGTGCAGTCACACCACATCATATAATATACGATTGGACTCAAATGCAAGATCCTTCAGGATTATTATGGAAAATGAATCCACCTTTACGGAGTCCAGAATCCAAAGATCAAATGTTAAGATATTTGAGGAAAGGAATGATAGATTGGATAGAAACCGATCATGCACCACATAATCTAGACGAAAAACTAAATGATCCTTGGATGTCAGGAATTCCAGGTCTTCCATGGTGGCCATTATTTGAAGAATTTCTCAGATATCATAATTTTTCTGATAAACAAATATTTGCTTTGACATTTGAAAATGCCAGAAAAAGGCTTGGAATAGACATAGATACTAGCAAGAAAAGAAAATACGTAGATAGAAGAAGTGACTATGCTTTCAATCCGTATACACCTATAGAAGAAATGTTAGGTTGGTCAAGATAAGCTTAAAAATTTTCTATTGATTATTACATACATGTCAAAGAAAAAAGATTTTAAATGGATGGATAAGGTGTTGGAAAATAGCAAATTAACAGAAGAAGATGCTGAAAGAATAGGTCATAATATTAAACATGAAATAGGAAAAAGATTCTCAAAAATGACTCTGAACATAAAAGTGATTCCAAATTCTAAAGAAAATAAAATAATTGAAGAAACTGATAGATTAAAAATTTACTTGAAAGAAAGAGCTCAAGACGGCAAAGCAAACAAAGCTCTTATAGACCTGCTTGCAAAACATTTTTCTTGCAAAAAATCCCAGATAAAAATAGTCAAAGGAGAAAAGTCAAGAGAAAAGATTGTAGAAATCTTATAGTAAAATCAAGCAATCCTAAAAAGCACCTTAGCAACAATTCTATCAAAAGAAACAAACCCAAAATACCTGCTATCCGTGCTTTGTTCTTTATTATCTCCAACAATATAAACCCTATTTTTCTTAATTTCACTTATTCGTTTTATCATCAAAATATCTCTTCCAGGAGATCTTATTATTATAACATCTCCAACTTTAGGCTTTGATATTTTCACAGAAACAACAATGACATAATTACCGCTCTTCAGCTTAGGCTCCATACTTTTGCCACAAACCTTGAATATAGAAATTGGTAACATAATAATCACTAGAATAAAAATCTCTTATAACCAATAGAAAAAAGTAATAAATTCTATAATTTAGGTACTACCACTTCTCCTCCGCTTGGATAAGGAGCTTTTACTCTCTTACTCTCAATGTTTTTTGTTTTCCAAAATATTTCAGCTAACTTTCTTGTAGCTTCTAGCAGATCCTCTGCAACTTTTCTATCTACAGTCTGCTTAGCTTTGCTGCCTAGTTTCATAATATTCCAAATTAATTCATTTAATTCAGGATTATCTTTTGTATGTTCTGGCTTGAAATAATCTCCCCAAAGTATTCTAGCTTCATGTTTTACTATTTCAGCATGTTCTTCCTTAACAATAATATGCCTTATCATTGTATTTTGAAAGTCAGCATCATGAACTTTATGATTTTTATCTAGATCGTGCATAAGATCTATCATTCTTATCACAGTATGTGCTCCAACCTGCATCCTATGAGGATCATAAATGCCACAAGGAACATCACAATGTGCAGAAACCTCTTCTATAGAAAATTTATCTAATACTTTTGTAAATATTGACATAAGTTCATCTTCTTAGCTATTTATTTAAAGATGTTTTATAATCTATAATAATATTTTTAGAATTAAAGGTTTCTTTTGGATAACACCTAGCCTTTTCTTTCTAAAAGAAAAGGATTGGTTATTTAAAACTTTTTATGCTTCTTACATATTTTTCAACTGCTCCTGCCAAATCATATCTTTTCTCAACGTCTGCCAATGATTCAGCTAGTTTTTTTGGAGTAAGCTTGTTTTTCTTTACAAAATCCATAAATCTAGCACATGTAAATGATTTTCCTAAACCTCTTGGAACCATAGATTTCAAAGATATGAAATAAAATATAGATTTTGATACATCATAAGCAGTGAGATTCTTTGTCTTCTTTTGCATCTCCTGTAATAGCTCCTCTGCCTTTTTTATAAAATATTTATCATCTTCATAGTATTGATAATAAGGCCCTATCTCACCGTTTACAAAAGATTTTATCTGTCTTGTAGCAGGTATAGCACTCTTGCCCCTCCCTATACCATGCAGCCAAAGAATAACCTTTGTTCGCCTGACATTTGAAACATCTTCATCATCAGCAACCTCTTCTATAAACTCCTCTGTGATCTTGTCATCCTTAGTAAGTTTGTCAATATCTTGGATAACCTTTTTTCTCTCAAAAAATCTTCCAAGACCTTTTATAGAAGCTGTAATTCTGAAAAGTTCTTTAAGAAGATTATTTATGAAAACCTTGTCCTCTTCTTCCATCTTTTCCATTTTCTTTTTTAATATATTCTCAATTTCCTTTGATAAATCATCTCCACTTAGCTTATTGACTTTCTCAAGCTTTAGCAAACCATCTTTTTTAAAATATCCAATAAGAACATTAATATCAGCTTCACTCCTGCCACCACCAATCAAAGCAACCTGAATAAACTTATCCCAAATATTTTGTCCATTAAGCTTCTCAGCAGACTCCTTTGTAGTCCATTTAACAACTTCTTCAAATCCTGCAGGAATGTCCATAACAATCTTTTGAAATCATCTCTTTTAAACATATCAGCATAGGTATCTTAATGAAATATCGTGATTTTGGTAGAACAGGCCTTAGGGTATCTGAGATAGGTATGGGATGCTGGGCTATTGGAGGAAACGAATTTGGCAACAGCTATGGAACGACAGATGACACTGATTCTATAAAAGCGATAAAAAGATCTGTTGAATTAGGATGTAACTTCTTTGATACAGCAGACGTATATGGAGAAGGACATAGTGAAGAACTTCTAGGAATGGCTCTCAATAAAGTAAGAGATAAAGTTATAATTGCAACAAAAGTTGGAGGCTCTTACATGTATGGTGGTCAATGGGGTATGTCAAACTTTTCAGAAGAATATATAAGATTTGCACTTGAAAAAAGCTTAGCGCGTTTACAAACAGACTGCATAGATATATATCAGCTTCATAACCCTCCTTTAGATTTAATTAAAAAAGCTGAGATATTCAATATACTTAGAAAATTACAGAAAGAGGGAAAGATAAGGCATATAGGAATTTCTGTTCACACTCTAGAAGAAGGAGTTGCTGCTCTTAATTACGTAGATTCTATTCAATGTGTCTTTAACATGCTTTATCCTAACAATTACGAGCTTATAGAAGCTGCAAAAATGAAAGGAGTTGGTATTATAGCAAGAGAACCTTTGTGCAACGGATTTTTAACAGACAAAATGATTAATAAAATAAGCGATGAAGAAGCAAACGAAGAAACTGCAGAATCTTCAGATCCAGCTAAAAATCTGGTATTTGAAAAAGGAGATATTAGACAACAAATGCCTCCAGCATACAAACAAAGTCTGATAGCTCATGCAAAAGAAATTAAGAAAATGATCAACAGACCAGAACCTTTAGCTCAACTAGCTCTAAAATATGCTCTTGCATTTAATAGTATATCTGTAGTAATACCTGGAGCAAAAAATTTTTTACAAATAGAAGAGAACTTAGCTGCTTCTGAAATACCAGATCTAAAGGATAGAGATATGGAAGTCTTAGGAAGCTAAATTTATGTATTTTTAAGTATTGGGATTTAGATTATTTTTATGTTTGTATATGTAGGAATAAAATTCAAAGATACTAGACTTTTTGCATAATTAGAAGCCAAAAAGCCTAATTTTCTATAAAAATTTCTCACACAACAAAACTCATTACATCTTTATTGTTTTTCACCATCGATTTGAAATTCACTAATCCTGTTACAATTGA